>Ga0213864_10000053_pt1 | contig 48019 bp, 32 predicted proteins | sample PICome_5_FD_160078 | JGI IMG/M metagenome (GOLD analysis project Ga0213864, IMG submission 160078) | Coastal seawater microbial communities near Pivers Island, North Carolina, United States - PICO247 | ecosystem: Environmental > Aquatic > Marine > Coastal | place: USA: North Carolina... | reverse complement strand
TTGCACTATTACCAAATGCTCTTTCACGAACACGATTTAAATACGCTAATGCCTTAGCATCATCTGGAGCAGACTTTCTATTAAAAGCTTCTGCAGCCATTAATAACACATCTGCAAATCGAATTGCTCTGTAATTATTTGGATTCGTTAAATTTCTATCAGCCTGCGCTGCTGCACTTCGAACTCTAGGAATGTATTTTCTGTTAAAATATCCAGTATGCTCGTATCCTGTGCCAAATGTAGCTCCAGTCAGTGTTGCCCAAGCATCAATATCTAATATCGCAACATCTCGTCTCAAGTCTCCATTTTCAAATGCATCATATGCTTCTTGAACCGGAACACTGAAACTAAATCCAGATGAGAATAAAGGACCTACATAGGCTCTTACTCCTTGGAACCCTACAGCTACATTTCCTTCACTACACTGTAGACATCCGAACCCTGCTCCCTCTTGTTCTGAATATTGAACTTCAAAAACAGATTCGATGTTATTTTCCCCTGGGTGTTCAAAAATCGAATTGTAGTCTGTTACTAAATCATACGGACCATTATTGATTAAATCTTCTAAAACTGTAGCCGCCTCATCGAACTTATCTTGGTACAAATATGCTTTTCCTAAAAGTGCTTGTGCAGCACCTTTCGTAGCTCTTCCACTCTCAGCTTGCACATATGGCAAAACACTCGCTGCAGCAATTAAATCAGCTTCAATTTGCGCATATACCTGTGCCTTAGGAGTTCTTTCGATGTCGAATTGCTCACCAAATTGGATACGCTTATCAACTGCTAATGGAACATCACCAAACCACTTTACTAATTCAAAGTAGTAATACGCTCTTAAAAACTGAGCCTGAGCAATAACTTGATCTTTTCCAGCAAAGTCAGTTTTGTCTTTGAATTCTAAGATATAGTTTGCTCTATTCACACCTGCAAACATCCAGCTCCAGATATCTCTAAGTTGTTGGTTAACAGGGGTATGAATCATATCATCAACCTCCTGAATTCCAATAACATCAGTAGCACTTTCTCCACCAGCTAATGTATTGTCTGAAGCAATTTCTCCCAACATTACATTTAAATAAGTCGAATGAAGTAAATCATATGCACCAATTAATGCATTTTGATAATCATCTTCAGTGTTGAAAAAATCTTCTGAATTTTCAACTTCTGCTTTTACATCTATATAATCGTCACAAGAAACATTCAATGTCATTGTTACAATAAATAGAAATAGTATTTTATATATATTTTTCATCTTCAATTAATTAAAAATTAATATTAGCACCTAACAAGAATGTTTTCGGGTTTGGATAAAACCCTTGATCGATACCACCACCAATTGGTGCTCCTGAAGATGCAGTAGGGTCATAACCTCTATATTTCGTTAATGTAAATAAGTTCGAAGCAGACACATAGAATCGAATACTATCAAAGTTAATTTTTTGAACTAATGATTCGTTCAACGTGTATCCAAGCTGAACACTCTGTAATCTTACAAAAGATCCGTCCTCAACGTAGAAATCTGAGAATAGAATATTGTTCGTCGCCCCAGTTGTTACTCTTGGGAATGTATTACTTGTTCCAGGACCAGTCCAACGATCTAAGAAATAGGTAGGTCTATTTGTTAAAGGCAAATTTCTTTCATAGTTTCTAACTATTTCATTACCAATAGAAGCAAATGCATACGCATTAAAATCCCAGTTCTTATAATTGAAAGACATATTGAATCCCATAGTAACATCTGCAATCGGGTCTCCAATGTATGTTTTATCATCCGAGTCAATTACGCCATCACCATTAACATCAACAAATTTGATATCCCCTGGTGCAGTGTTTGCTAAACTCGGACTGCTATTAATTTCTGCTTGAGTTTGGAAAATACCATCGGTTTGGTATCCATAGAAATATCCTATTGGAAATCCAGCTTCCATTCTAGATGGTGGATCTTGTCCAATTCCGAAAGAACCTCCTTCTAAAACTCCTGTTGAATTACCAACAAAAAGTACTTCATTATCTAATTTAGTGACATTGTAATTTAGGTTAAATTTGAAGTCATCAGAAATTTCATCTGAATATCCGATAGAAAATTCAACCCCTCTGTTTTCTACAGTTCCAGCATTCACTACAGGACCAGCAGCACCTGGACCAGCAACACCTAAAATCCCAGAAACTTGAGGATTCACAAGTAAATCTTCCGTTTTCTTATAGAAATAATCTGCAGTAATATTCAATTTTCTATCAAATAAGGTTGCATCTATACCTCCGTTGAAGTTGATGTTCTTTTCCCATCTAATCTCTGGATTAGATATGGCACCTAAAGCAATACCATATTGCAATTGGTTATTAAACACATAAGTACCCTCTCCAGTTAGAAGCGAAACGAATCCGAAAGATGGAATCTTATCGTTACCAATAATACCCCAAGAACCTCTTAACTTCAGGTTATCTACAAATTTAACATCGCTCATGAAATTTTCTTCAGAAACAATCCAACCTGCTGAAACAGATGGGAAAAATCCAAATTTATTTTTAGGACCGAAGTTTGACGATCCATCACGTCTGATGACACCAGATAATAAGTATCTGTCTTTAAATTTATATTGAACTCTTGCGAAATAAGACAGCAATCTACTATCAAAAAATCTTTGCGGTTGATTACTTAACGCCAAATTGTCTACAGAACCTGGTGTTGTACTTACCGACCATAGGTCTCTTTCCGTAATTCCGAACAATTGTAAGTTAGATAAGTTATAACCCTGAGTTCTAAATACTTCAGTACCTAGCATTGCTTGTAGATAGTGATCGTTACCAAAAGTATTTTCATACCTCAATAAGGCATTGAACGTAAAATCTCTGTAAATCTGTCCAACTTCCTGAACATTTGCCTGTGCAGCAGTTACGTTAAATACACTTCCTTGTCCGAAGAATCCTTCAGGTCTTACACTTTTCGAGAATACATCTGCATAGTTGAATTGATATCTTGCTTCAGCACTTAAATTATCATTCACAGCATAACTCAATCTGTAAGCACCAGCAATTTTATTAACAGTCGCTATGTTAAAGGTATTATCTACCTGAGCCAGAGGGTTTGCTACCTCAATACCAGTACCAATTGCCGGAGGGAGAGAGAAATCTCCATTCGCATCACGAACAGGAATGGTTGGAGGCATGTTAAGCGCATTAAATAAAACAGAACCAAGTGTATTTTCTATTAAATTCTTTTTATTGGAATTTGTAAAAATAGTCGAGGTTGTCAATTTTAGCTTTTCTGTAATATCATAGGTGTAATTCAACCTAGCAACTCGTCTGTTGAAGTTTGATTTATCACCACCTACAATACCATCTTGATCTAGAACCGATAAACCAAAAGATAAGGTAGACTTTTCAGTACCTTTATTTAAGGTATAATCAATACTGGAAATTGGAGCGGTTTCGAAAGCATTTTGTTGCCAATTCGTACCTTGGCCATAGCCACTTACATTTGGAAATGGCAATGCCTCTCCGTTCGCGGCATAAGCTTCATTAGCTAATAAAGCATATTCTGTAGCGTTTAATACTGGAATTTCACGAGTAGTCTGCTGGAATCCCATATACGTATTTATCGTATGCTTAATTCCACTGTTTTTTCTACCAGTTTTAGTAGTAATTAAAATTACACCGTTTGCACCTTGTACTCCATAAATACCAGCAGTCGCATCCTTAAGAATGTTGATTGAGGCGATATCTGATGGGTTAATCGTACTTAAGTCCCCAATACGGTTTCCGTCAACAAGAATTAATGGATTGTTATCACCGTTTGTAGTGATACCCCTAATTCGAATACTTAAACCAGCACCTGGTGATCCTGAAGTAGAAGTAATGTTTACCCCTGCTACTTGACCCTGAAGTGCTTGCTCAACTCGAACAGGCTTAATCTCTTCAAGCGTTTCACTCGATATTAACGAAACCGCACCCGTAACTTCTTTCTTACGTTGCGTACCGTAACCAACAACTACGATTTCATCGAGTTGCTGAGCGCTTTCATCTAAAGTAACGTTAATCACCTCTTTATTGGCGACAACCTCTTTAGTCTGCATTCCTAGATAAGAAAAAATCAAAGTCGATCCTTTCTTAACATTTTTTAACTGATACATACCGTCAAAATCAGTTTCTGTGCCAACGGATGTACCCTTGACAACGACACTAACCCCCGGTAAAGTTTCACCAGTTGCTGCGTCTTTCACAACTCCTTTCACATTTATTTCCTGCCCAAAAAATGCAACGGAAAATAATAGAAGGAGTAAAGTAATAGTTCCTTTTTTCATCTAATTAATAATTGAGATTTAATTGAATCCCAAAGTACCTATTAATATTAAAAAATTGTTAATTTCCTACTATACAATGAACATACAGTAATTTTCCAACCTAAAAATCTTGCAAATCGTCAAAAAAATCCAAACATAGTTAGGAATACGATAATTTTATAATGAATTAAAATTAAGACTGTATAGGTAATGTATAGGAATTATAAATCTATGATGTAGTTAGTTAGGTTGATGTCGTGGTCTAGCTGCATCTTTTTTCTTAGACGATATCGCTTAACCTCGACACTTCTGGGAGAAATATTCAGCAATGGCGCTATTTCTTTGGAAGATAAATTCAAACGCAAATAAGCACAAAGCCGTAAATCGTTTGGAGTAAGACCTGGGTGTTTGGTTTTAATTTTTCTCAGGAACTTCTTATCAGCATTATTAAAAGCTTCTTGGAACATTTTCCAGTCATCCGTATTGTTCAAATCCTTGTCAATAATTCGAATAACTTTAGATATACTTTTCTCTCCTCCATTCATCAATTCATTTTTAATATCACTTAAAAATTCATTCTTTTTAATAATGCTCATGGTAGATGTTGCTAGCTCTCGATTCTTACCTTCAATATCATTACGGAGTTTTTCATTATTTAACTTGATGATTTGCTTAGAATTTTCTAACTCTTTCATTTCTAGTTCTTTTTGAGTGTTTTCTAAGATCTTTTTTCTTTGTTTTTGATAATATCTTCTTGTAAGTAAATGAATTGAGTACAATAATATCCCAAGCAATATGAAGTATACTAAATAAAGTAAATCAGATTCAAACCAAGGTTTAGCAATCGTAAAATTATATGAGGCAACATTACTACTGTTCCAATCGTTAAGGCGTGCTACAACTTTCAAAGTATATTCTCCAGAAGGTAAATTTTCATAAAGGATACGATTCGTGTTTGTCAGTTCATTCCAGACTTCATTATAGCCTTCTAATTTGTATTGGTATTTCTTTACATATGTCTTATTGTAATCGGGAACATTGCAATAAAAAACAAGGTTATTAAACTCTGGTAAAAATTTATTTGCACCATTTAATTCTACAATCTCCGGATATTTATCCTTCTGATACTTCTGTATTTCACTAATGCTAACACTAAATTTTTTTTGAGTTTTCTTTTCATTCAAATCTAAGGTAACATAACCCTCTGAAGTACCTATTAAATAGCGACTATCGGATATTGGCATTATATTCTCATATCCAGAAGCTCCTTTGATAAATGCACCAGAAATCGGGATTGTTTTGACTTTAAAAGAATTACTCAATGTTCCTGGTGATAAATATTTTAGCCCCGTGGATGTAAAAGACCATAATTTATTCTGTTCTTTGTCAATCACTAATTTTGCCGATTCAAAGGAGGATTTTGGTAGTAGTAAACTGTATAATGAATCTTTTTTAAAAGAATCATTTTCTGTATCATAAACAAATACCCCCTCACGAGAAGCATACAGTAATTGATTATTATATTGCGAAATACTAGAATGAATTCCCTTTTTTACTGATTCAATTCTTTCATTCTTAATAATTGATTTGAGATCTTTCGATAAGGTCAATTTATAGACTCCTTTATACTCGTGATTTACAAAAATTGTTTGATCATCAACCAATTCGAATTGTTTACTTGATGTACTGTAATTTTCAATTTTATGAGAATAAACCCATTGGCTACCTCTTTTAGTCAATATATGCAGCCCATCATAATTACCTTGAATGAGTGTGTTTTTGCGTATTTTCCGAATCATCCATGTTCCTAAAATATCAGAAATAAGAGAAGCTTGATTTCGTTCATTAATGAGCAAGGTTCCTTTATCATGACCACAGAACAATTGATTATCAATCACCGCAAAACTCCATACTTGTCCGAGTGTATTATCCATTAACTCATAGTCCTCATTTGAACCTTCGGATTTGTAAAATAACCCTTGATTCGTTCCTAAATAAATTTTACCATTAAAACGTTGTGATGCATAAACCGTACCGAAAGAACCACTTTTATCATTGTAAAAACGTAAGGAAGACATGATATTGACAATACCTATTCCTTTATCCAATCCGAGCCAGATATTCTGATCTACATCCTCATAAATTGACAAAATTGTATTGTTAATTAAGCCTTTATTCTGGTTGATTTTATAACGAATATCTCCTGATGGATCTACATAAAGTAACCCATTTGTAATTGTACCAATTGCAAAACTACCATTTCGTAATTCCTTAGCGCTGTACACAGAAAATTTAGATAAAGAAGTATTTAATTTAGGGTCTGAAGGGATTATTCTACTACCTTCTATTTTAAAAATTCCTTTGGTTTCGGTTACAAAATTTAAATTTCCACGCTTATTGAAAAATTGAATTATCTTATTATTTTTTACAAAATTGGCATCTGAAAGTAATGTAGATTCACCATTTTGAATTTTAAAAATACCATGATTGTAATCTTGGAAATAAAATTCATCCTTCACCTTAGATAATTTGGTAATATTATTTTTTCCTTTAATGATTTTGGATTGTTTTTCTTTCAGGTTTATGAGATAAATTCTTTGGAGTGATTTAAATAACAACCATCCGTCGAGTTCAAAAATTTCCCAAATCTGCTCATCTTCAAGCATTTGAATTTGAAAACGATCTTTTAAGGAAATGAAATTCAGTTCTCCATAATCATCGCTTTCCCAATATCCAAAATCATTGTAGAAACCAGAGAACAACTTTCCTTGAACATAGAGGAGCGATCTCATTATAGATTCATTAGGTGTTTCATACAATTTCCAATCGTCCCCATTGAAGATCAACAACCCTTTGTTATTGGCGATATAAATGTTCTTGTTTGGATCTTGAGTTATAGACCAATTCTGATTCTCGGCATTATAATCGCTAGGAAAATAAGCCTGTACAGGTGGGACCTCCTGAGAAAAAAGCGAAAATTGAACAATAAAAACTATACCTAATAAATACCTCATAAATCAATTTTTTTCTCTGATGTTGTGTAGCGAAAATATGAAAAATACAATAAATCAAGATGTTTTAAGGTATTCTATTGATTTTTGTATAGTTTATAAATGATGTGTAGTGGTAGAATTTTTAGGCTGTAAAATGCAACACACCAAATAATATGAATTTACCAAACAATTATTTATATATTTACAGAAAAGGACTACAAACTGATGATTAAAAAACTGGGGAAAGCAAATTTTCTGATTTTACTTTTACTGTTAGCCATTATAATCATATCTGAATGGCTTTTTTTATCGGGAGATAAACTGCATGGAATTTTTATGGGACTTTGGGCTCCAACCCTATTAGGAATAGTAATTTATTTAAAATTAATCAAAAATGAACGCAGATAGTATCGTTTTTTACTTATCGGTTTTTGTAGGTATCTGTGTTTTCATATGGGCATTTTATATGATTCGGGAGTTTGATCGCATATCTCGAAAATAATTAGTCCTGAATCAAACTTATCGCGAACCCTCCACCTTCGGCAAGACGAGCTTGTCATACATCAGATTTTTGAACTATTCGTTCTTCAATAATCAATTCCAACGGATTTTAATCCAGGGCGCACGCTTACCATCCTTATAAATTTCGTCACGATATGTTTTATCTAAACATCTCCATCTGGAGATTTCACCTTTGAAGAATCAACGGTAGACCCCATGAATAATGAATTACAAAGAAGTAGAATTAAATTTTTAATATTATAATTTTTCAAGTAAAACAATTTCAAATTCGCTTGACAGGGTCAGTTTTCCATTTTCAACAACAGATTCCGCACCGCTGTATGCATCTCTTATTTTTGCACCATTTTCGAACACTCCTTCCACATGAATAGATTTGGAATTTCCTTTGAGGTCAATTCCTACAACTACCTTGTCTTCGTTTAGCACTCTTGAAAATACGAATCCTTCTGAATTTGAAATTTCATTATGAATACCGGCACCCACAGATGCATGTCTTGCTCTAAATTGACCTAATTTTTGCCAATGAGACAGTACGGATTTTTGCTTATCATTTTCAAGTTCTTCCCAGTTCATAAATGATCGTAGAGTCGCATCTCCTTCGGTACCGTCAATGATTAAAGATCTGGCAGATTCATCTCCATAATACACTTGCGAAGCTCCAGGAGCCAATAATAATAAGGTTCCGGTTTTTTCCGCATTTTCTCTCTTCGGGTCAAATGGCTGACCGTCGTCATGTGAGCTTAAATAATTTAACACTCCATAGCCTTTCATCTCCTTATTCAACGCAGAATTATATTTAGCATAAACCTCATTTACAGGCATTTGCTTGGCATTCCATTTAAATTCAAAATTGATTAAACTATGAAAAGCCTTATCAAAATAATTTACCTTTTTATCACCAAAATTAAAATATTGACCGCCACTTATTCCATAGTTATACACCTCTCCCACTAAAAAGAAATTGGTGTTATCAACTACTTTGTCAGGATTGTTTTTCTTGAATTCAGCAAAGGCATAATCACAAGCTGCTCTGAACTCTTGCCAAACAAATTCTTCGGTATGCTTTACCGTATCAACTCGATAACCATCAATTCCGAACTCAGTAATATAATCAGTTAACCATTTCATGATATAAAATCGTGGAGCTCTAGGATGTCCCGTTCTTTTAAAGAATGCATCTAATTCGGCAACCTCTTGTTCATATCGCCCTTCTGCCTTCCATTTGGCAACCAATTGTGGTGGTAATTCAACCTCCTCATTACTTTCAGTTTTAATATCTGGAAGATTTTTAACTAAGGTACAGGTGATTGTATTTTCATAATTATCATATCGACATTGCGGACTCGTTCGTACCCAATCTGATGGCCATACAGGGTCTTTTTCTGTAACCGGGCCAGTATGATTAATTACAGCATCCAATAAAATTCGAATTCCTTTACTGTGAGCTACTTCAACCAATTCCTTCAGGTCTTCTTTGGTACCAAAATTCGGATCGATAACCGTCCAGTCCTTTGTCCAATAGCCATGAAAACCGTAAGTCGCTCCTGTTCCCTCATCGGTATTTCCATGAATTTGCTCCACTATTGGCGTCATCCAAATCGCATTAATACCTAAATCGGTAAAATAACCTTCCTTAATCTTCGCTGTTACTCCTTTGATATCGCCACCTTCAAACCCTCTTAATTTTCCAGTCTTGGCAGTTCTATCGAAGTTGACATCATTTGATGGATTTCCATTATTGAATCGATCCGTTAAAAGAAAATAAACGTTTGCTGCATTCCAATTGAACTGCTCTTTATTGGCAGTAACCACCACAGTATCTTTTTTTGACATTTCATTACAGCTCAAAAAAGCTAATGCACAAATGAGTAGGCTTAATTTTTTCATTTTTACCTATTATTGAAGATTTAAAATAAAAGATTCAAGGGATTCAATTTGAATATCTATAAAAGCTAATTCCCCTTGAACAAAAAGCTTAAAAGATTTTTTCTGATACAACTGATCGACGAATTCATATTCTCCGTCTTTCAAATTCCATTGTGATAAAACTGAAGGTGATAATTCAAATCTAAATCGATGTGAACCTTCACTAAAATTTGAAATTACAATTAGTTTCTCAGAATCGTTCCAACGTGCGAATGATAAAATTTTATCATTATAATCCAACGTATTATGTCTATTATGCACGTGTAAATCTTCATAATTCCCCATTAAGGCATCCGAAGATATAGTGAAGTTTAACAATCGTTTGTAAAAATCGCGCAGTTCGAGTTCAGCATCAGTAGATTGACCGCCGTCGAACGCTTTATTATTTACCCAACGTTGTATGGCAGGAACCCCTATATAATCGAAAATTGAAGTTCTGGATGGACTTCCAAATCCGGCATCTTCAGATCCATCCTCACCCAGTTCTTGGCCGAAATAAATCATCGTTGGAGCCGTCGAAATTGTCGCAGATACGACCATCGCTGGTTTACCCTTGCTTGCCTTTCCTGCAAACTCAGGACTAGAAATTCGTTGCTCATCATGATTCTCTAAGAAATGTAACATATGATGTTCAATATCTTTTAATCCTAGTTGAATTGGCGGAATATGATCTGTTAATCCGTGGCCTTGCATTACATGTTTAATCGTATCGTATAATTCTACTTTGTCATACAGATAATCCATTTTTCCTTTATGAATATAATCTCTATATAACTTCGGGTTGTATACTTCTGCCAATAAAAATGCATTCGGATTTTTCATTTTAATGGTCGAATTCATGTAACTCCAAAATTCAACGGGAACCATTTCTGCCATATCATACCGAAAACCATCTACTCCTTTTTCTAACCAATACAGCGCAATATCTTTAAATTTTACCCATGAATTCGGAACCCTTTTATCTTTCCAAAACTCGTAGTGCTTTTTATAGTCCTCATTTTCAAACCCTTGCGGTAATTCATCAAAATCCTTACGACCATCGGGACCAATTCCGTAATTCACTTTTACCGTTTCATACCAGTCATAAAAACTTGGTTTGGATGCTCTGGATCCATTACCTGTCCATTTTGCCGGATTTTCATCGAATTTTCCATCAGAGAGCGGATGTTCATCTCCGCCCAATGGTTGGTATTCATTTAAAAAATCCGGTACTTCAAACGCCTCCCCCGGATTGTAATAAAAATTATTGTTCACATCATATTGAACCGCTTTATCATCGTCTGCGCCAAAATCATGCACTCCTTCCGGATTAGAAATGCTATAGTAATTTCGGGCCACGTGATTGGGAACGATATCGATTAGTAGTTTTAATCCGGCTTTATGTGTTCTTTCAATTAAAGCTTCAAATTCCTCCAATCGATTTGCAGGATTGACAGCCAAATCAGGATTCACGTTGTAATAATCTTTCACTGCATATGGCGATCCTGCTCTACCTTTAACGACATCTGGGTCATCATTTGAAATCCCAAATTTACTGTAATCTGTAATGACATCATGATGAGGAACGCCGGTATACCATATATGAGTAACTCCTAAATCTTTAATTTCTTGTAAAGCTTTGTCGGTGAAATCTTCAAACTTTCCTACTCCATTTTCTTCGATAGTTCCCCAAGGTTTATTCGTTGTATTCGTATTTCCAAATAATCTTGTAAACACCTGATAAACAACCGCCTTTTTTGATTTCGAATCTATATTCGCACGCATAGTTTTATGTTTTTTACGATCACAATTTTGAAAAACTGTCATGGCTAGAACCAAACCTATTATTATTGTTTTTCTCATCTTTTTATGGTCTTAATGAGACTTTTATTTTCATTTCTTTCTGGGTATTCCAAACCAATGGAATCGTTAGTTTACCCTCTTTTTTACCAAATGATACTGATTTTCCGTTCACTTTAATACGTTTCGGAGTCCAATCAATGTGGTGTAAAATCAAATTGATGTTTTTAGTGGTAGCGGTCCAATTTAACCCCTGCTCAGCTTCAAAATCAATCTCTAACCACTTTCGTCCTGTTTCGGCCTCAAACTCAATTCGTTCGTAAGCACCTTTTTTATAGGCTCCTGCAAGTTTACCATCATCGTTGTAATACACTCTTTCACTTTCGTTAACGGATTCATCATAGTAATAATGAACATTCCAATCATTACTGGAATAATTGCTCGTTGTCTGAACCACATCGGTTAAAACTACAAAGGCACCACCCCGAACATAGGTCGGTATATAATTCTCTGACACAGTTATTGACTTTGTTTGTCCTCCTCTGATTTTTGTTCCATCATAAAAATCGAACCAATTACTTCCTGATGGAAAAGTCACCTCTTTAGTGGTTATACTATCTTTTAAAATTGGAGTCACAAGAAAGTCCTTTCCCCATAGATAGGTCGATGAATTTTCGTTTAACTCAGCATTCGTATCCTCGTAGAATAAAGGTCTCATTAGCGGATATCCCTTTGAATGGTTTTCGAATGCCAAATTGTAATTGTAAGGAAGCATTTGATATCGAAGCTCGATGGCTTTTTTGGCTTTGGCTTTTGCTTTCGGGCTTCTAAATACAGGTTCGCTTGCGACATCTTCATGAGCATGCGGCCTGAACACAGGCTGAAAAACACCATATTGCAACCAGCGTGTATATAAGTTATCATCTAGATTCACACCTGCGAATCCCCCTAAGTCAGAATGCATAAAGCCCATTCCCTGCATACCCATTTGCAAGGCTATTTCTGGCTGACTTTGCAATCCACCCCAACTTCTACTCACATCACCAGACCATGGAATCATACCATAGCGTTGAGAACCTGAATAACCCGCTCGCATCAAAATGAATGGTCGTTCATTTGCGTAATTTTGCTGATATCCATCGTAAATCAATTTCGCCCAGTTATGTCCGTAGATGTTATGGATTTCATCCGCAGTAGCTCCCGTGAAATTCACCCAAGATGGTAATACTTCTGGTTCACCCAAATCTCCCCAAACACCTTCTACTCCAATTTCTCGTAATCCTTTGTAAATATTCCAGAACCAATCGCGTCCTTCTTTTTTGAACACATCGATAATACCTGTATTTCCGAAGTAGAAATCATAGGTAGCGGGTTCTCCAATAGTATCTGTCGCTACTATTTTCTTTTCTGATAGCTCATTCCATTTGGATGATGTGGTTAAAACAAAAGGCTCAGTAATCAGTACGGTTTTTACACCTTTTTGATTCAAATCTTCAATCATTTGCTCCATTTTCGGAAATGAATCACGATCGATTTCAAGATTCCCCATGGTTCCCTGAATGGTCTTTCCGAACCAGTATAAATCAAGAACTACTGCATCCACCGGAATGTTATCTTCTTTAAATTTTTGAATGGTATGCTCAACTTCCTCTTGAGTATGATACCCGAAGCGACTTGAAAAATTACCTAAAGCCCAACGAGGTAATAAAGGTTGTGAACCCGTCAATCTGGAGTACTGCTCGTTGATATCATACCACGAATCTCCAGCTATAATCTGATAGGTTTTCCTTCCTGAAATCATCTCATAAATGAGCGTATTCTCTTTTTTACTATCCAAATCCAAATATCCGATGGCAGGATTGTCAAAATGAATCATATACCGATTTGAAGAAAGGACCATCGGCATTGAAAAATTCAGCAGCTTTGAATAGTTTTGATACCCATAATGCGCTCGATTGTATAAAGGCAAACGATTACCTCTTCGGTTCATTCCCAGAGCTCTAGCTCCTCCTCCATACAAGACTTCATCAGATTGTAATTCAAATGAAATTTTCTCTGTAGTATCCGCTACAATGTTCCCCTGAACCATTTCCATGGGTTCATGCTTCGATTTGTAATAGCCCTCCTTTTCAGCAATTAGTTTTTCCCCTTTGTAGAAATAAGATACTTGGAACGGTTTTGTAGTGATTTGTACCGAGATTCCATCCGTACCAAATTCAATGGTTTCGCCCTGATAAGTATATTTCGCTTTTTGTGTTTTTGGTTCAAGAATAACTGCATGAGAAGTATCATTCGGAAGTTCTCCAGTCGGAAGAAAAGTAGTTTCTAGTATGGAATTGGAATAAATTTTAAATAGATAAGTTCCATCGGTGGTCGTGACTTCAAAAACTCCATTCTCTTCATTATGCGATTGATATTCTCTAGCCTTTTGTGAAAAACTAATAGCTGTAAAACATACAAAAAATAGAACAAGGATTCTTTTCATATTACTTTCCTAATAAGAACATGAACGGTATATCTAAACGCTGATTCCAGGAATTTTCTGAATGATCTGCACCTTTAAAAAAACGATTTTCAAAATTCGATACATCATATCCTTTTGCTTTCATTATGGCATCCACTCTAGATGCATATTGCGGATAATACTGATCTAAGGTTTGATCACCATAATCGTAATAGATTCTATGCGTATTTGGAGACGGAATGTTCTTTTCCATATACTTGAAGATAGCATCTGGCAACGGGTTTTCATCAGAAACACCTGCTCCAGGCCAATGCGTTGAAATACAAGCTGCACCACCAAAAACATCTGGATATTCACTAATGGCGTACATTGAAATCAATCCGCCCATACTTGAACCGGCAATGGATGTATTTGCAGTATCAGATTCAACGGAGTACACGCTATCAATTAAAGGTTTTAACTCTTCGACAAGAAACTTTAAATAGTCATCTGCATATAAATCTGTATTGGCATTATTGCGATATGCCAGTGCTGTAATTTTGGCTTTATCATCTTCGCTTACAAAGTCCATGGCTTTGGCAGGAAAATAGTCGTTCCAGCGGATTTCTGAAATATTATGAACTGCAACTACGATAAAATCTTTCGTCTTATGTTCTTTTTGTAATTGACCTGCAATTTCATCTACCTTCCATTCTTGTTTGTTCCAGGTTGTCGCTGTATCAAATAGCATTTGACCATCATGCATATACAAAACAGCATATGCTTTTTCTTTTGAATATCCATCTGGCAACCAAACATCTACAGGACGTGTTTTGATATGTGCTGATGGTATTTCTGTAATTCTTTGAACACTTCCTGAACCTAAATGTATAGAAGTCAGATTAGCGATATTGATACCTGCTTTCGTTGAAGTTTCAACTTTATTCTTTTCCTCTTTGACTTCTTTTTTTGTTTCAGTATTGCATGAAAACAAAAGCGATAATACACATACAAACGCTATTTTTTTCATAGTGAATTATAGTTTAGTCGTTAGTAGCGTGATGCCATTCGGATGAATAGTGAGTTTATCACCCCAAATAAACGATGCACCCGAAACGATATTCTTCATTTTCTTACCATCCAAGCCCATCTCTTTTATCACTTCCGTTCCTATTGAAGTAGCATCAGATTTATTCAAAATTACCGCAACAATTTCATTATCATGCATTCTAAACATTATATAAATTCCATCTTTTGGCGCAAAATGAATGGTTTTACCATCGTGTATGGCTTTACTTGATTTTCTGTAATTCAAGATTGTTTTTAGGTAACTCTGCATCCCTTTCTGATCTGCAGTTAATCCATCACCTGTAAATGCATTTACAGCATCGCCATCCCATCCGCCCGGAAAATCAGTACGAATTAATCCGTGATCCCCTGGCTTTTCAAAATCGTCCATTAGGATTTCTGTTCCATAATAAATTTGGGGTGTTCTCGGCATTGCTAAAAGATACCCCAAGGCCATTTTTGCTTTGGCTACATCTCCTTTTAACTGAGTAAAGATTCTACTCATATCGTGATTGTCTGGAAAGATTAAAATATCCTTCGGATTATGATATGCGAAATCATTTGCCAATCCTTCGTAAATTTTTACCAATCCCGTATTCCAATTTTCTTTTTCATTTAAAGCATCAACAATATTTTTCTGCATGGCAAAATCCATCGATGATCTTAAATTGGAATCATATCCATCAATGTTTTTGTGACCATCTTGCCAATAGGCAATCAATAGCGGATTGTAAGTCCATTCTTCACCAACGATATTGAAATTTGGATATTCGTTCATAATTGCTCCAGCCCAATTCGCCATGAATTCCTTATCTGGATAAGGATAAGTGTCTTGTCTGATTCCACCTAAATTCGCAGCTTCAATCCACCAAATACTATTTTGAATAAGATAGGTTGCCATAAAAGGATTACGCTGATTTAAATCGGGCATGGTACTGACGAACCATCCATCTGTCATTCCATTTTTATCAACTTCCGAAGCATACAAGTCCTGATTTGTCGTTCTTCGATGATTGGAAAACTTGGTTGTTTTCCAATTCCAATTATCAATATTATCCTCGTAATTTTTTTGGTTATTAACCCAATCTTCGAACGGAAGATCGTTCATCCACCAGTGATTTAATCCACAGTGATTTGCTACCTGATCCATCACAATCTTCACTCCTCTTTGAGCCGCCTCATCCGATAATTTTCGATAATCTTCAAAAGTTCCAAAGCGGGGATCAATTTGATATAAATCTGTAATTGCATATCCATGATAAGATGCTTCAGGCATATCATTTATCAATAAAGGAGACGACCAAATAGCCGTAAACCCCATATCAGAAATGTAATCTAGGCCTTTTGTAATTCCTTCAATATCTCCTCCGTGACGTTTGTAATCATGATCGCGATTTACTTCAGTTTCTTGCAAACCTTCAATACTATCATTTGCTGGATTCGCATTTGCAAAACGATCTGGAGTTATCAAGTAAATCACATCCGAACTATTAAAACCGACATACTCCTCTCCTGATTTTTCTCTTGATTTTAGTTCGTAGGTGTGCTTTAAAGTTGCCTCCCCTTCTTTCGAAAAGCGAATATTGAATTTACCCGTCGGAGTAGCATTCGAAATATCTACATCTAAAAATAAATAATTCGGGCTTTTCGCCTGATGTTGTTTGACAAGGGTAACCCCAGGAAAATCAATCGATGCTTGGTATGCACCAATCCCTTCGTGTTTCACCAAAAGCTGTAATTTCTTGTTCTCGAACCCAACCCACCAATTCGGTGGTTCGACACGCTCAATTTCTGAGTATTCCTGATCGAGGATAGGAGCCTCTTTTACTGACGGATTACATCCAATAAAGATAGCTAGTCCAAACAAGACTGAAATAGCATTAATTTTTTTCATGAGGTTTTGTTTTGGTTGATGACTAAACCGTAACTAATTTATTCGGAGAAACCACTACTGGCTTATTATTCACCAAAATGGTTAGCTCGTCTCCATTATCCAATTCAAAGTGTGTATGACCCTGGCATACATTCACCTTTAGGATTTGATTTCTAAAATTGATTTTGAACGAAAACCCTTTCCATTGCGACGGAATTTGAGGAGTAAAAGACAATATACCATCTTTAACGCGCATTCCTCCAAAGCCCTCAACGATACTCATCCATGTGCCGGCCATAGAGGTAATATGCAATCCTTCATGCACTTCATGATTGTAATCATCTAAATCCAATCGAGACGTTCTTAAATAGAAGATGTAGGCTTGCTCCATTCGTCCAAGCTTAGCTGCTTGAACGCTGTGAACACAAGGAGATAGTGATGATTCATGAACTGTAAATGGCTCATAAAAATCAAAATGTCTTTCTAATTCTTCCACTGAAAAATGATCTTCGAAAAAGTAGAAACCTTGTAATACGTCTGCTTGTTTAATATAAGGAGAACGTAAAATTCGATCCCAAGACCAATGCTGATTGATCGGACGTTGCTTCTGATCTAAATCTGCAACTGTAATCAATTCCTTATCTAAGAATCCGTCTTGTTGCAAGAATACATTGTGTTCCTCAGAATATGGAAAATACATCGTATCTGACACTTTTTTCCAAGCCCCTAATTCTTCATCCGTAAAATTGGTTTTCTGTTTTATACGGATGTAATCCGAAATGTGATTTATTTTCACATAATCAATACACTCCAATGCATAGTTGATACACCATTGTGCGCTATAATTCGTATACCAGTTGTTATTTACGTTGTTTTCGTATTCATTAGGCCCGGTAACACCAAGAATTACATATTTGTTCTGATTCGTAGAGAAATTCGCTCTCTGATGCCAAAATCTTGCAATTCCAATTAATACTTCCAATCCTTTTTCTGGGATGTAGGAATAATCCTGTGTATAACGCTCATAATTATAAATGGCAAATGCTATGGCTCCATTTCTATGGATTTCTTCAAAGGTAATTTCCCATTCGTTATGACATTCTTCTCCATTCATAGTAACCATCGGATACAAGGCAGCACCATTTGAAAAGCCTAGCTTTCCAGCATTTTCGATGGCCTTATCTAAATGACGATAACGGTATTCCAGTAATTTTCTAGCCACTTCTTGATCTTTCGTAGCCATATAGAAAGGAATACAATACGCTTCTGTATCCCAATAGGTACTTCCGCCATATTTCTCACCAGTAAATCCTTTCGGACCAATATTCAAATTGGCATCTTTACCTAAATAAGTTTGATTTAACTGGAAGATATTGAATCGAATTCCCTGTTGCGCTTTCACATCACCATCAATAGTAATGTCTGCCATACTCCAAATTTTCGACCACTCTTCTTTTTGAAGTTCCAATAAATTATCAAAACCAAAAGAAGTGGCTTTTTCAATCACATTCATTGCAGCAGCTCCCAATTCATTCTTTGGATGATTGCGATCTACAACATAACCTCCAAACTTTTGAAGGGTTGCGGTATCATTAGGCTGGACCGAAATCGTGTATGAAGATGTAATTTTGTTTTCTGATTGATTGTGCTTAATTGCTGATTTGATTTCTTGACCATTTTTATACAAATGCGATTTCATGAATGTACAGGTATAAAAATGAGTTTTCATTGTTTTGGCCACAATGAAAGAAGCATCCTCTTTCTGTTTGATTTCTTCGATATTCCAAAACTGATCATCCCAGTTGGAATCTTCGTTCGTAATACCGGCATCTATATAGGGTGCAAATTGAATTTCAGCAGCTGAATTGATGGGTGTAACCGAATACGAAATGGCCCCTACCTCGTCCAGTGCAAGGCTTAAAAATCGAATTGATTTTACTTCAATATGAGTTCCGTTCTGCAGTTTAGCTTCAAAACTTCTGGATAACCATCCTTCTTTCATATTCAATTCACGGCGAAATTTTGAAATTGATTTACATGTATTTAAATCTAGTTCTTCGCCATTCACGGTTACGTGAATTCCAATCCAATTTGGTGCATTTAATACTTTGGCGAAATACTCTGGATACCCATTTTTCCACCAACCTACCCTAGTTTTATCTGGGTAATAGACACCTGCTATATAACTTCCTTGAAAGGTGTCACCAGAATAATTTTCTTCAAAATTGGCGCGTTGCCCCATGGCTCCATTCCCAATACTGAAAATGCTTTCTGATGATTTGATATGTTGTGGATCAAAACCTTCTTCTATGATCGACCATTCGTTCGGAATGATATAATTTTGATTCATTTAAAATTATTTTAATTATTACAATACATTGTAAATGTGTTAATTCATTAACGATTTCAGGAACTCAACTGAGAGCTCTGTAAAGTCTTTAAAGACGTAATCTGCCTCATATAACACGTTTTGTTCTCCAATCCCAATTGAAATCATATCCGCAGCATTTGCGGCCTGAATTCCGGCAATAGAGTCTTCAAAAACGATACACTCGGCTGGAGGTACCTGTAATCCATCGGCAGCTTTTAAAAATACCTCCGGGTTTGGTTTGCCCTTAATTACACTATTACCATCTACTATACATTCAAATTTGCTTAGTAGATTGATTTTTTCGAGAATAGGAACAGCATTTTTACTCGCAGACCCCAGGGCAATTCCTTGATTATTCTGAATTAAAAAATCGAGAATTCTTTCTGTGTCGGGAAGAATTTCACTTTTGTCCATTTTGGTTATATACTCTAAGTATTCCTCATTTTTCTGGACTAACAATTTTTGAAATTCATCAGCAGAAACCGTCTTGTTTCCCCAATTCAAAATCTTTTCTAAACTATTAATTCTACTTACTCCTTTCAATTGCTCATTTTGCTCTTTGGTAAAATCAACAGCTAAGGAGTTTGCCAGATTTTTCCAGGCTAAAAAGTGGTATTTCGCTGTATCTACGATAACACCATCTAAATCAAAAATAAATCCTTTTCTAGTCATTAAACGCTTTGTTTTTAAGCAACTACTTTATCATCAATATCTGTTACCCTATTGACCAATAAGGCAGCAATTACAAATGAAACCCCACTCATCACTAAGGCGAAAATAGGTTGATCATTGTATAAGTACTTCACCATTGGTCCACCAATAAGTGCATTCAAAATTTGAGGTAAAACAATGAAGAAATTAAATATTCCCATGTATACCCCCATTTTTCGTGCTGGAATAGATCCGGCCAGAATTGCATATGGCATAGCCAAAATACTTGCCCACGCGATTCCGATTCCGACCATTGATACGATCAATAGGTTTTTGTCTTGAATCACATACAATGACAATAATCCTACCGCACCAATGAGCAATGAATACGAATGCGTTTTCTTTCTGCCGAGCTTCTTTGCAATCGCTGGTAAAAAGAAGGCATAAATGGCCGATACAAAATTGTACACTCCAAATAAAATTCCAACCCAGTCGCCTGCGTCCTGGAATCCTTTACTGTGCGTATCTGTAATATCTAAACCATAAATATGCGATGCAATTGCAGGCGTTGAAAATACCCACATTCCGAAAAGACCAAACCATGAGAAAAACTGAACCCATGCCAACTGTCGCATGGTCGTAGGCATTTTGGCAAAGTCTGAAAAAATAGTCATCAAACTTGAGGATTCTTCTTCAATTACCTCTTCACCAGATGCGTCATGGATAAGCTTCATTTCTTCTGGAGAATATTCTTTAGTCGTTAGTACAGTGACCAGAATACTACCAATAAGAACAGCTGCACCAATAAAAAAGGACAGTAATAAATTCAATGGAACTTCTCCAACAGCAGCTTCATTTGTAACACCAAACCAATTCGTTAGTACATACGGTAACCAGGAACCGATGACAGCTCCTATTCCAATAAGTACAGTTTGAACGCTAAATCCGAGCGTTCGTTGATCAGATGGTAAAACATCAGCAACTAAGGCTCGGAAAGGTTCCATAGCTATGTTGAATGAGGCATCCATAATCATAAGCATCCCTGCACCAACCCATAAGGCAGGCATGAATGCAGTAAACATATCTGAGTTTGGCATGAGTATAAGACCAAAAGAAGCGAGAATGGCACCTACTAAAAAGTAAGGTCGTCTTCGTCCTAATTTGGTCCAGGTTTGATCACTGTAATGTCCTACAATGGGTTGAACGATTAAGCCAGTTAACGGAGCTACTATCCAAAACCATGAGAGTTCATGGACATCTGCTCCAAAAATTTGTAGAATTCTACTTGCGTTCGCATTTTGCAATGCAAATCCCATTTGAACTCCTAAAAATCCGAAGCTTAGATTCCAGATTTCTAAAAAAGAAAGTGTACGTTTTTTCATTATCGTATTTCGTTAATTCATACGATAAGCCGAGACTTATCAATTGATTCTGTGTGAAGTGTAAATTATTGATAAATCAAATTTCGGTAGTCAAAGATATGTTTTTTAAAGAAATAGTGTTAAAAAACTGAGGTATTTCTACGACGACGATTTCGTAGACTCTCTCACAATGAGATCTGAAGAGATGACATTTCTTCGTGGATGATAATCTTCCGAATCATTCTCAATATGATGAATTAACATCTCAACAGCTTGTTTTCCCATTAAAAACCCATGTTGCGCTACACAAGTTATTGAAGGTGTAGAATATTCAGAAATCAATCCGTCTGTAAATCCAATCACTGAGATATCATTTGGTACATCAAATTGCTTTTCTTTCGCGTAGCGAATACATTTGGCTGCATAGATTTCATTCACCGCTAAAATTCCATCAATATCCTGGTCAAAAATATGGGAAATTTGCGCATTGAAATCTTTATCATCATCAATCTCAACAATCAGTGACACATCTGATTTGATGTAATTTTCTATTAATGCTTTCTCGTAACCTTGTCTGCGTAAAGCACTCACGCTAACATGATTAGGTGTTGTAACAAGTGCTATTTTTTTACACCCTGAATGCAAAAGATAATCGGTCGCTTTGTATCCGCCCCCAACATCGTCTACCACAACCTTATCACACATGATTTCGCTGACCACCCGATCAATTAAAACCAATGGAATTTCCTCTGAAACCAAATCTTTAAAGTGTGAAAAGTCTTTATTTTCCAACGTTTCATTAGCTATTGAAACGATCAATCCGTCAACACTTCCGTTAGATAGTACACGAAGGTTTTCATATTCTTTCTTATACGATTCCTTAGAAAAACACACCATAATATGATACCCTTTCTCATTCGCAACCTCTTCGATACCTTTAATAATGGTGGAGAAAAAATGGTGAACGATTTGCGGTAAAATCACCCCAATTAATTTTGTTTTCTGATTGCGTAGCTGTAGCGCTAAATTATTGGGTTTGTAGTTATATAAATTCGCGTAAGCCTGAATTTTCTGTTTGGTTTCCTCGCTAATTTCATGACTATCTTTTAATGCTTTGGAAACCGTCGATGTAGAGACACCGAGCTCCTTAGCGATTGTCTTAATTGTAATTTTCTGCTTCATTTATTACAGTATTGTAAATTTTCATTCCGGAATTTTACGAAACTTACTATTTTTTAATTAAAGTTGTCAACACGAAACCGTTTTCGCAATTCCGAAATTATTGATTTTTCTGCGCTTTCCCTATATATTTACCTAGTGAAGTGTAAAATTATTGTTAAAAATTTCAAAAAGCAATAGTTATTAATTAACAATGTATAAATGAGAAACTTTAAATTATTTTTAATTGGAATGCTTTTATGCTCCTCATTTACCATGTTTGCCCAACAAACGGTAAAAGGTGTCGTAAAAGAAAAGGCATCAGGTGAGCCTTTACCTGGTGTTAGCGTTGTTGTAAAAGGGACAACCAAAGGATCTGAAACAGATTTCGACGGTAAATTCTCAATTAGTAATGTGAAGACAAGAGATGTTCTTGTTTTTCAATACTTAGGATTTTCCGACAAAGAGGTCACCTTGGGATCCAACTTCAATCTAACCATAGAACTTGAGGAATCTTCAGAACAATTAGATGAAATTGTAGTGATAGGTTACGGTACAACCACCGTAAAAGATGCAACTGGTTCTGTAGAAGCTATTACAGCAAAAGAAATGACAAAAGGAAACATTGTTACGCCAGAAAACTTACTTAGCGGTCGAGTTGCCGGGGTGAACATTGTAACAAGTGGTGCGCCAGGATCGGGGTCACAAATTCGAATTCGTGGTGGTTCATCATTAAATGCATCTAATGATCCTTTAATTGTTATTGACGGATTGCCATTATCTGGAACAGCAGGTGGTTCTAGAGGTGTTTTAGCAAGTATCAACCCAAATGATATTGAATCATTTTCTGTATTGAAGGATGCATCTGCGACTTCGATTTATGGTTCAAGGGGCGCAAATGGGGTCATCATCATTTCAACCAAAAAAGGTAGAAACGATTACTCTTTAGATTACGATTTCCAGATGGGATTTGGTGAAATCAAAGATAGAATCAATGTGTTTGATGCTGATGCATTCAGACAAGTAGTTACCAGCAGAATGCCAAGTATGGCTGGGCTGCTAGGGTCTGCAAACACAAACTGGCAAGATGAGGTATTACAAAAATCTGTTTCTACACAGCACAACATGACGGTAAGAGGAAAAGTTTTCAATAGAATTCCAACAAGACTTTCTGTTGGTTTTGCGAATATTGAAGGAAACATCTTAACGTCACAGTATGATAGAGCGAACGTATCATTATCTATGAACCCATCATTTTTTGATGATCATTTAAAAATTGGATTAAACTATAACAGAGCTTTCGAAAACAACCGATTTGCAGACGCAGGTCAAATCAATGCCGCTTTACGTTATGATCCAACTCAACCTGTCTATGATCCATCTTCTCCATTCGGAGGATTCTATCAACACATAACAAATACAGCGCAAGGAGTCATTGTAGAAAATGGAACAAGAAACCCAGTAGCTGCATTATTACAAAACAATAACTCTTCTAATGTATTCAGACATTTTGGTAACTTTAACTTAGAGTATAAGTTCCATTTCTTGCCCGAGTTAAAATTAACGGCTAATGCTGGTTTTGATAGCTCTAGAGCTGTAGGAACTGGTGTCGGTTCATTAGAGAGCCCTGCAAGTTTCAATGACTTATATGTAGGTTATGAATCTGCTTATACCAACCGAGTAGTGAACGAGTCATTAGACGCGTACTTGAACTACAACAATACATTTGGCAAATTTAAAACAGATGTAATGTTCGGTTATTCACACCAGTCTTTTAATGGATATGGTGATTCTACAGGTAACATTAGAAATCCAAATGATGTAGGAGCTACTTCGTATTACAATACACCAGTTGTATTAATCGGTTTCTTAGCCAGAGCAAATTTCACGTTTGATGAAAAATACCTTTTAACGTTAAACTACAGGCGTGACGGAACATCAAGATTTGGTCCAGCAAACCGTTGGGGTGATTTTGGAGGTGCCGCTTTGGCTTGGAGACTTAGTGACGAAGACTTCTTAAAAGACAGTAAGGTAATTTCTGACTTAAAGTTAAGAGCAAGTTACGGTATTAACGGTCAGCAAGACATTTTTAGTTCCGATATCTATTTAGATATCTACAGATTCGGTAACCAAAACTCAAGATTCTTGTTTGGAGGTTTACCCATTCTTTCTACTATTCCTAATCCAAGAAACGACTTGAAATGGGAAACAGTTAGAACCATCGAATTTGGTTTGGATTATGGATTATTTGACAACAAGATTAGTGGTTCTTTAAGTGTTTATCAAAAGAACGCTACAGACTTATTAAGTGTTGCTCAGGTTGCCAGTGGTACAAACTTTACGAATAGAATCGAGCAAAACATTGGAGATTTACAAGTTCAAGGTGTTGAATTTAGTTTAAATGCGGATGTGGTAAACACAGAAGATTTTAAATGGGACTTCAACTTCAATGCCTCTTACATTGACAGAGAAATTAAGGAATTAGCCTTAGGTCAAGATATTGACGTAGGAGGCATCGGTGGTGGTACAGGAAACTTTATTCAGTTGCATAGAGAAGGATTTGCTCCAAACTCATTCTTCGTTCACAAGCAATTGTACGATAGTGCTGGAAATCCAATTGAGGGTGCCTATGCAGACTTAAATGGTGATGGTATCATTAACACTGCAGATCGATATATTAAAGGAAATGGATTACCAGATTTTACCTTTGGTTTCCAATCGAACTTCAATTACAAGAATTTTGATGTAGCATTTAACTTAAGAGCAAACATCGGAAACTACGTGTATAACAACGTAAATTCGTCATTAGCTCAATATGATCTGTTACAAGATAACGCTGTATTAGGAAATATACCTTCTTCGGTTGTTAATACAAACTTTAATAGCACTAGTGATGTTATTCTTTCTGATATTTATTTAGAAAATGCATCATTCTTAAGAATGGATAACATTACATTAGGATATACATTCAATAACCCAATTAATAAGTATAACAGTCACAGTATTCGTTTATGGGCTGGTATGCAGAATGTATTTACCTTGACAAATTATACTGGATTAGATCCAGAATTGACAACGGATGGTATCGATAATACAAATTATCCAAGACCAAGGACTGTTTTAATTGGTGCAAATATTAAATTTTAATTCTTAAAAGTAAGAACATGAAAAACATAGTAAAAAACAATAAGGTAACAGTACTGTTATTATCGTTATTTGTTGCATTTGTTTCGTGTACAGGTGATTTAGATATCACTCCACAAGATGATCAAAATTTATTAGGAGAGGAATTCTTTAAAGATGAGGCCTCATATGAAAGATTGTTAGCAGGTGTGTATGGAAATTTGTCACTAACAGGTGTTGATGGTCCTGGTTCATCAAATATTGGTGGATTAGATGCGGGTACCAGTCAATTTGGTAGGGTTTTATTATACCTTCAAACATTATCAGCAGATCAAATGATTTGGTCATATGAAAATGACCCAGGTACAAGAGAATTGCAACGGAACATTTGGAATGCGTCCAACCCAATCATCTTGGGTATGTTCGACAGAACACACGCGACAATTGCATTTGCAAACAACTTCTTAAGAGAGACTACTGCCGAGAAATTGGATGCAAGAAACGTATCAGCTGCTACGAGAACTGATATCGTAAGATTTAGAGCTGAAGCTCGATTATTAAGAGCTTTATCATACTACTATATGATGGATTTATTCGGACAAGCAAATTTCATTACAGAAGACAGTCCGTTAAATACCAAACCAGAGGCGTACAACAGAACACAATTATTCACTTTTATTGAAAGCGAATTAAATGCAATCGAAGGAGATTTAGCAGATCCTATGATGAATGTGCACCCAAGAGTTGATAAAGGTGTATCATATATGATTTTAGCTAAAATGTATTTGAATGCAGAAGTTTACATCGGACAAGCCATGTATACAGAAGCGCTTGATAACTGTAAAAAAGTTATTGCTGGTGGTTATAGCTTAGCAACAGATTATTTGCACAACTTCATGGCAGATAATGATTCAAATTCAGCTAAAAATGAGATTTTATTCGGATTGATTTCTGATGGAACCTATGTACACAACTACGGACCTACAACAGTTATGATTAATGGTGAGGTTGGTAGTATTGAGCAAAACGGAGTTTCACTTGGTGTAGGTGCCGGTGGATGGGGTGGTGCTCTAAGAGTACGTGAGCAGTTTGCTGAATTATTCGATGCAAGTATTTTTGCTAATGACACAAGAAATACCTTAATCAAAGGAACCAGTGGTCAGCCAAGAGATAGACGAATCACAGATATCTCTGATCGCGACCAAGGATTTATTATTGCAAAATATTCAAACAGAACTTCTACGGGTGGTAATGGTGTAGACCAAACTTTTGTTGATACAGATTTTCCATTATTCAGATTGGCAGATGTATACTTAATGTATGTTGAAGCTCATTTAAGAGGTGGAACTGGGGCTAACCCTACAGATGCTGTTGCATATATGAATGCGCTTAGAACAAGAGCTAACAACCCACAAAATAACTTGACATTAGGTGATTTAACACTGGATTGGATTTTAGATGAAAGATCCAGAGAGTTACATTGGGAAGGTCACAGAAGACAAGATTTAATTCGTTTCGGTAAGTATACTGGAGGGTCTTACAACTGGGCTTGGAAAGGAAATGGTACAAATGGTATTTCATTACCAGCTACTATGAAATTATATCCAATACCAGCGGCAGCTTTAGCTTCAAATCCGAATTTAACTCAAAACCCTGGTTACTAATAAAAACTTGAAAAAATGATAAAAACAATAAAAAAATATTCAGTTTTAGCATTTTTAGGCGCCTTTATTCTGGCATTCACTTCTTGTGATGATAATTCGGAATTATTTACCATTTCATCGTCGCCAACAGCAGCTAATCTTGCAGAATTACCGTTTACTCAGCTTCAATTAGATGCTGTAAATACAGACAATCCTGCAATTACATTAAATTGGACAGCTGCAGATTATGGAAGACAAGCGTCTATCGTTTATGCAATTCAATTTGCTAATGATGCAAACTTTACCAGTCCTACTACCACTGCTACAGTAACAGGACAGACGACAATTACGTTATCCGTTTCTGAAATTAATTCAGCGGCAGGTAGCGCAGGACTAAACCCATTCGAATGGGCAGATTTATATATTAGAGTGGTATCTAGCTTAGGTACTCAAACTTCTCAAGAAGTTCCTTCTAATGTTGTTTCTGTAAGTGTTTATCCATTCTTTAATTATGCATTTGATGACTACTTCTTAGTAGGAGATGCAACGGCTCCAGGATGGAATAACAACAGCAATAACCCAGCTCTTTTTAGAGATGAAACAGACAGCAATGTATACTATTATACAGGTCGTTTCTCTGGTGGTGGACACTTTAAAGTATTACAGACAAAAGGATTATGGCACCCACAATGGGGTACCGATGATGGCGCTAATGTATGGAATACAACTGCGACAAATACAAGTCCAGAACCAGAAAGATTCCCTTATGGAGGAGGATCTGGAATTCCTGATGGATACTATACGTTTACCATCAACTTTGCAACAAACACATTTACGTTTGCTTCGTTCAATGAATCTGGAATCACGAGTCCAGCATCATTAACTGTTGAAGGATCTAGTACAGGTGCAGTGGCAATGACTTCATTAAGCCCTTTTGATGGTCACATTTGGTATGCAAATAATGTAAGATTAACTCCGGGTAGTGTAGAATTTGTTACAGATGGAGGCGCAAGATGGGGAAGCTCAACTTCGTTCTCAGGTGCTGCTACAGACGGAGGTGGAGCAATTCCAGTTGTTGTAGAAGATGATTACGACATCTGGTTTAATGATTTAACTGGAAGATATATTTTGATTCCATTAAACTTATAATATCAACCTATTAAAAACAAAAAGATGAAAATATTTTTAAAGAAAATAAGCTATTTAATCTTATCCTTAACATTGTTTCTCGGGTCTTGTGAGGTTGAAGAAAGCCTGATCATTACATCTCCAGACAAGGAATTTGTATTAAACACGCCTGGAATTAGTAATATCTTCTTAAACTTCGCTTTACCAAATAACCCGGCATTTACAATTACATGGAAAGATGAAGTAAATACTGGAGCTACTTATGCGGTAGAAATGTCGTTAGACCCAGAATTTACAACTCCGGTTGAATTGGGTAGCACAGATAAATCGATCTTCTCGATGACTGTTCAGGAATTAAATGACGCGTTAGACATTCAAGATGTAAAATCATTTACGCCTACAGCTATCTATATTCGATTAAATACAGGAAGTTCAATCAGTAATTCGATCCTATTCTTAGTGTCTAAATTCGCTGTTCAGGTACCAGAAATGCAGGAGCCTGCATCAGGTAACTCTGTCGTTCTTTCCGATGTTGATCCAGAATTAGTGGCATTAACATTAGACTGGGAAGATCCAGAAATTACGTCTACAAGTACGGTTGAAGTTTCCTATGAGTTACAAATGGCAGAGGGTGGTACGAACTTCGCTTCTATCGCTACTTTAGGAGAAACTTCTGAGTTAACATTAAGCCTAAAACACGGTGAATTAAATGAGGCAGTGTTAGTGGCAAACGGTACAGCTGGAAATGCAAAAGATTACGAATTCAGAATTAGAGCGACAGCAAAAACGGATGCTGGTGACTTGTATAGAACATCAGAGGCCATTACTCTATCAATTACACCGTACAGCGTTGAACTACCGACTTCATTATTCGTAGTTGGAGCTGGAGCGCTTGATGCTGGTTGGTCTTGGGATAATCCAGTAGAGCTAGTATTGCAAGGAAAAACATACTCTGGAAACATCAGATTAACGCCTAATAACGGAGGTAACTTCAGATTCTTTACTGTTAAAGACGATTGGGGTTCAGGACAAAACTATACCTACTATGCAGATAGAGGCTACACGTTTGATTCGAACTTAACTGATGCGATGGACGGTGATAATAACTTCTTGTTCACGGGTACAGAAGGGGAATACTTTATTGAAATTGACACCTTCGCAGAAACCATCACATTAGGCCCACCTGTGGCAGGTCCAAACTGTAACTTCGATCAATTATGGGTTGTAGGTGCAGGTGCGGCAGATACAGGTTGGAACTGGGCAAACCCTGGGAAAATCGTCTGTACTGGTAATGGTGTTTATGAAGGTAATATCAACTTAGTAAACGATGCATTCAGATTCTTTACTGTAAGAGATGACTGGGGATCTGGTAGAAACTATCCTTTCTATGCAAATGATGGGTATACGATTGACCCATTATTAGAAGATGCCATGGATGGTGACAATAACTTCCGATTCAATGGTACTCCTGGCGAATATGGAATCACTATTGACGCCGTAAATAAAACCATCACCCTAGGTGCTCCAATCCAGTTCTGTGATTACGATCAGCTTTGGTTGGTTGGTGCCGCTACTCCAGGTGGCTGGGATTGGACTTCTCCAACAGCCTTACCATGTGTTGGAAAAGGAGTCTATTCTGGTGATGTTACCTTTACCAACGAGGCTTTCAGATTCTTCACGGTAAGAGATGACTGGGGATCTGGATTAAACTACCCATATTATGAAAATGAAGGTTACACAATCGATGGCAATTTCGAAAATGCTTTGGATGGTGATAGTAACTTTAGATTCATCGGTACGCCTGGTACGTACAAACTAACGGTTGACACGAATACCAAAACGATTTATTTCGGTAATGGTTGTGAATTTGATCAACTATGGGTTGTAGGAGCAGGTGCGGCAGATACAGGTTGGGACTGGACAAATCCAGGAAAACTTGAATGTACAGGCGTTGGAGTTTATGAAGGAACAATCAATTTGGTTAACGATGCCTTCAGATTCTTTACAGTTAAAGACGACTGGGGTTCAGGAAGAAACTTCCCATACTATGTGAATGAAGGTTATACAATTGATGCGAATTTTGAGGATGCTCAAGATGGAGATAATAACTTCCGATTTGTCGGAACTCCAGGCAGTTACACAATTGTAATTAATACCAATAACAAAACAATCTCATTAAATTAATGATATATTTATAAGGTTCTACAGAACCAATTGTAGAACCTTATTTTTTTTGCGATGAAAAAAATACTCTTCTCTTTTATAATTTTTTGTAATCTCTGTATTGGATTTTCAACCTATGGTCAAGTTACGTTAAGTGAAAATGCTATTGAAATGGATCAGGCCATAACCATTACGGTAGATACCAATAGTACCGCAACAGATTGTAACGGATTTAATAATCCCTCAAAAGTATACATGCATGCCGGTATTGGAAACAATGCCAATGCATTTGGTTTTAACGTGGTAGGAAACTGGGGGCAGGATGATGGTGTAGGTGAAATGACAAATAATAATGATGGTACATTCAGTATAACCATAACACCACAGACCTATTTTACACTTACACAAGAACAAATAGAAAACGCGACCCAGATTGGAATGGTTTTTAGAAATGAAGACGGCTCTCAGGAATTTAAAGACAATGGTTGCGAGGATTTTATTTTTCCTATAGGATCTGTACAGGTCAATATCGTATCACCTACAAGCAATCCTGTTTTAGTGAATTCTGGAGATGATTTAAATCTAACCGTAACCATAGATTTTCAAGGGACATCAACGATACAAGGAACCATCGAAGTATTTTACAATAACATCTCACAGGGCACCGCAAACTGTGGTTTCCCAAATTGTAATTTTACACTTGTGAACCTTACTCAAGATGGTGAGGTGAAAATAGTAGGAAACCCTCCCTCTCCAAATGATAGTGAATCAGGTGAGGCGAAATTTAATGTGAAAGTAGCTCCTACAGTCACCTTAGAGGCAATTCCAACGGGAATAGCGGACGGAATTAATTATGGAAGTGATCCTACGAAAGCAACATTGGCCATTACTGCACCAGGAAAGGATTTTATTGAGGTAGCAGGTAGCTTTAACAACTACGCTCCTAATAGCTCCTATCTGATGAAAAAGGACACAAATTCAGATCGGTTTTGGATCGAATTAGATGGCTTAACAAGTGGTCAATTAGAAACCTATCAATATTGGGTTTATGATATGACACCAGCATCAGGATCACCAGGATTGGTGAAAACAGCAGATCCTTTTTCACCTGTAGTACTTTCACCATTTGACGATTCTTACATACCAAACACGTCGTATCCAAATATTCCAAGCTATCCTTCCGATCAGGAACGTGAAGTGACCATTTTACAGACTGGTCAAACCTCTTATAACTGGCAAATAACGAACTTCTCTAAACCAAAAAAAGAAGATTTAGTGGTTTATGAAGTGCTACTCAGAGACTTTGATGAACACAGAAACTTTCAAGATTTAATCGATCGGATTGATTACTTTAAAAATCTAAATGTGAATGCGGTTCAATTAATGCCAATAATGGAATATGAAGGCAATGAAAGCTGGGGGTATAACACTGCTTTCCATTATGCCCTAGATAAGTTTTATGGAACTCAGAATAAATTTAAGGAGTTCGTGGATTTATGTCACCAGAATGGTATTGCTGTTATTCTTGATATTGCCTTAAACCATGCGACAGGAAGAAATCCACTGGTACGTATGTGGATGAATGATCCTGATGGCGATGGTTGGGGAGATCCTTCATCAGACAATCCTTACTTTAACACGACGGCAAAACACAGCTACAGCGTTTTTAATGATTTTAATCATCAAAGTACCTATACCAAAGACTATGTAAAACAGGTCATTGAGTATTGGATTAATGAATATAAAATTGATGGATTCCGATGGGATTTGACGAAAGGATTTACCCAAAACTGTGAAAACAATCAAGGTTGTACAGATAGTTACCAATCAGATCGTGTAGAAGTTTTAAAAGAATACGCAGATTACTCATGGAATACCGACCCAGATCATTATGTGATTTTTGAGCATTTAGGGCCTGATGATGAAGAACGCGAATGGGCAAACTACAAATATGGAGAAGGAAAAGGCATTATGATGTGGGGTAAAATGACCGAAGAATACACAGATCTAGTGCAAGGTTTTAGCGCCAATATTAGCCGAGCAACGCACACCTCCAGAGGTTATACAGGGCCTAGGTTAATGATGTACTCCGAAAGCCATGATGAAGAACGAATCATGTATGAAACGATGAACTATGGTAACCAAAACAGTTCTTCCCACAATGTCCGAAATTTAGATATTGCCTTAAAACGAATGGCAACTTTAGCCTCTGTAAGTTTAACCATTCCAGGACCAAAAATGATCTGGCATTTTGCCTCTCTAGGGATGGATAACTCTATTTTAACCTGTGGTGATGGAAGTGTACAGCAAGATTGTAAGTTAGATACAAAACCGCAGCCACAATGGTCTGAAAACTGGTTGGGGGATGCTAACAGGCGCAATGTGTACGATACCTGGAGCAGACTTATAGCGCTTAAAACTGCAGAAGATGTTTTTGAAGGTGACTTTGTCTTAGAAGGAACTTCACAAAACATTAGACTCTATATTTTTGACGATAGCTTACCCAGTAGCCAATTGAAAAATGTTGTGATATTAGCCAACTTCAATGTCACGGATCAAAATATAACTCCCGATTTTCCATACACAGGGGAATGGTACAACCTTATGGATAATTCGACAATTACAGTGAATAATGCAGCCAACCCTATTTTAATACCAGCGGGTGAATTTCGAATTTATGGCAACGAGGCAGCGACCCTAAGTACAGAAGACCTCGGTATTTTAGACGAAAAGTATACCATTTATCCTAATCCTGCAAAAACTCACTTTACTGTAAACCAAGATGTTAAAAATATTTCTATATTTGATACAACTGGTAAAAAAGTGAAGTCGTACGACCAAACTTTGAACGGGCAGAACAACTATCAGATTCATGATATGGAAACAGGAATTTATTTTGTTCGTCTAACAACCCCCACGAATAAAATAATTACGAAAAAACTAGTAATTAATTAATCTCTTTAAAAATTGAAACAATGAAAAAAAATTATTTTTTATTTCTATGCAGTTTTCTCCTTTTTGGATTTACTGCATTGGCGCAATTAGGAACGGATAACTTTACATTAGGAACTGATGATGCAAGTAACTACTCGTCATGGACTAATGGAAGTAATCAAGGTTCTGGTTTTGGAACTTGGTCTTTTTCTGACAGTGGTTCAGGAACTAGAGGTCATTACTTAGGTCCCAGTGGCCAAGGAAATCCAAGTTTTGCAATATACTCAGACGGAGCAGGTGTATTTGCAGCTGCTGAAAGAAGTTTAAATTCAGATCTTAAACCAGGAGACAGATTCAGTGTTGATTTAGGTCACACAAGTACAATAAACGGCGAAATTTTTATTCAATTAACAGATGATAGCTCGCCTGTTTTCACGTTGAAGTTTGTTGGTGGTGATGATAGATGGCGAATGAATGATGGAGGAAGTGATTTTGATAGTGGACAATTATATAGCGCAAGTACAAGTATAACTTTTACATTTATTTACAATGATGATGGAACTTACTCATATTCGTTTGGAACAGGAAGTGGAAGCAACATAACTGCAGTTAATACTATTTCAGGAATTAATGGGTTCAAGTTTCAAAGTACAAACCAAGGTGGAGGTCAAAACTTTGGGATAAACAATTTAAGTCATACAAGTAAATACACAATACCTAATGGTAGTTCAACAACTGTAACAAGCAACACTGAGATTCCATATCTTACCGTTGAATCAGGAGGTACAGTTACTATTAATTCTGGATTTGGTTTAAACGTTACTGGAAATCTGACGAATAGTGGAACTATAACGGCAATTGATGGTGCTTCTTTGGGTGTTGATGGTACGGCTTCTGGGGATATTACCTATAAGAGATCAGTAAGCACTACAAATTGGTATCTTATGGCATCTCCTGTTGTTGGTGAAACAGCCATAGATTTTTTAAACAACTCAGGAAATATTGGAGTTAGTTCAAATGGTAATGGTAACGCAATTGGAACGTATAGTGATGGATGGACATACAACTACAGCGGTACTTTTGGTTCTGGACATGGATATGCCGTTCATAAATCAGTTGCCGGAGACTTAGTTTTTACGGGAACATTTCAAAACAGTGACGTAGATGTCACAGTATTTGATACAGATCCCGATGGCCCTTTGGATTTTAATTTATATGGAAACCCATATTTGAGTTTCGTTGCTGTGAATTCAAATGCAGATGCGACCGACAATCTATTGACTGTAAATACAGCCACTGGACAAAATGAATTAGCTCAAGCGACTATATGGTTATGGAATCAAGCCACTGACGACTATGATATTATTAACCAGGCAACCCCAGCCTTCTTCTTAGCGCCCGGCCAAGGGTTTTTTATTAACGGAGGTAGTGGTGGTGATGCATTTTTTAATTTCACCGAAGCCATGACATCTCATGTAAACTCAGATTCTTTTCAAAAGAGTGCTGTAAAAAAGACTAGTAGACCTGAAATTAAATTATTCATAAACGATGGAACTGCTAGTAAACATACCGAAATTTTTTATATCAATGGAGGAACAACTACAGGATTTGATAATGGGTACGATAGTAGCATCTTTGGTGGTGCTAGTGTTTCATTTAAGGTTTTTACAGGCTTGGTTTCTGATAGTCAAGGTGAAAAATTAGGTATTCAAAGTCTTCCAGACAGTGATTTCGAAAAAATGGTGGTTCCAGTGGGTATAATTGCAGATGCCAATTCTGAAATTACCTTTACAGCAAATACAACCAATATCCCATCTGGTTTAAAAGTATTCTTAGAAGATAGAGAAACCAACACCTTTACGCGTCTGGATGAAGCCAACGACGAATATAAGGTCACTTTGTCTCAGGATGTCAATGACGTTGGCCGTTTTTACCTTCATACGACTGCAGCTGCTTTAAATGTACCAGAAGTTCATTTAGAAAATGTGAGTGTATACACTACCCATGCCACCAACATACGCATTGAAGGGATTGCTCAAGGTAAAACCCAAATGAAATTAGTTAACATGTTAGGAAAAGAGGTATTGCAACAAAACTTCTCTTCTAATGGAGTTTCAGATATTACTATACCAAAATTAGCAAGAGGTATTTATATTGTACAATTAAATACCGAAAAAGGGAAGTTAAATAAGAAAATCATTATCGACTAACAATCTAAAAATTGGTATCATGAAAAATCAGACGAACAAAGAGCAAAAAGACATTACCCGTAAAGAAGCGATGAAGAAAATCGGAAATTATGGGAAATATGCAGCCTTAACGGCATTGGGAACGTATCTAATTTTAAATCCAAAAAAGGCTCAGGCACAAAGCCCAGACCATCCTGGAACTGATTTTTAAATCTTATCAATTAAATTTTTAATTGAGATTTTAATTGGTGAAGAGAATAATCAATGTCCTCCTTAGTCGTGTATCTCGAAAAGGAAAAGCGAATGGAGGCATTGGATTGTTCTTGTTCATTTAACACTTCGGCCAATACGTGCGATACTTTCGACGCACCACTTTGACAGGCACTTCCAGAAGATACACCAACACCCATCATATCCAACTGAAATAACAGCAGTTCGTTTTGAACTGGAAATCGAACATTTACTATGGTATAGGTAGTTCGATCTACATCATCGCTATTTCCATTAAATCGAATTTCTGATGACCATGCTTTCAATTGCTCTACGAAGTATTTTTTAAGGCCTTTTACGTAAGCAATATCACCTTCTAACTGTTTTAGAGACAATTGTAACGCGGACTCTAAGCCAACAATACCATGAACATTCTCGGTACTTGAACGCGCTCCTTTCTCCTGATCTCCTCCTAGAAGTAGCGGTTTTACAGCATATCCATTTCGAAAATAAGCAAAACCAACGCCTTTCGGACCATGAAATTTATGTGCACTAGCGGTGATGAAATCAATAGGTGTTTTTTGCAAATCCAATGGATAATGACCAATCGCCTGAACGGTATCGGAATGAAATAAAGCTCCATACTCCTGGCAGCGTTTAGCTACTTCATCAACCGGTAATTTGGAACCCAATTCATTGTTAATCATCATCAGACTGACCAAGGTTTTATCGTCAGAATTGGAGAGTAATTCCTCTAAATGTGATAGATCAACATGACCATCAGCATGCAATCGCACAAAATCCAATTGGATATCGCCATTATTAGCATAATGCTCACAAGGATGTAGTACCGCATGATGTTCTATCTTGGAAGTAATGATTCGTTTTACTCCGTAATTATGAACGGCGTTAAAAAGAATCAGATTATTCGCCTCTGTTCCACTCGAAGTGAAAATAATTTCTTTTGATGAAACATTAAAAGAGGCAGCAACTGTTTTTCTAGCCTTTTCAATCAATGCCTTTGACTTTCGTCCCGCCTGATGTGTCGAAGATGGATTCCCATAGGAATGTTTCAAAGATTCGTGCATAACATCCAATACCTCATCGGCAATTGGTGTTGTTGCAGCATTATCAAGATACACAAATTTCATGGGGTAAAAATACAATTAATTCGGAGTTAATTACAAGGATACTTCGGTAGCCCCATACCCATATTTCTTAAAGGAAGCATCGGTAAACCGAACTGGATACCGTTTTAATAATCCTAAGAGCTCTTTTTTCAAAATTCCATCTCCTACTCCATGAATAAAGATAATCTTAGAAATTCGCTTGTCTATGGCACATTCAAGTTTACCTTTCGCATGACGAAGCTGATAATTTAAGATATCGAATGTATCCAAGTTTCTAGTAGAAGGTACCAACTGCTCCATATGAAGATCTACCTCAAGAATTACTTCGTTCTTATCTCTTTTGAATAACGATTTTTTCGTAGTGCTTTCCTTCAACTTATCTTGAAGCAGCGGGTTATTGATATCACTAAATTTTGATAACTCTTTTTGATTTTCTTTAATCACAACAATTTCATGCGGTTGAAATTCAAAATCGAAATCATCAATAGTGCGAATGGTTATTGCCTGAGCAGAAATATTGACAATTTCCCCCTCTATAGCTTCGTCGATAACCCTAACAATATTACCAATTTGGAAACGCATTCTTAACAATAAATTAAATCAATAGGAGATTTTTGATAGTAATTTTGCGGCTTAAAGGTACTAATTTAGATACTTGAATATGACAAAAATTGCTACTATATCTGTAAATGAATTCTTTGAAAAAAGTTACAAAAAATTGCAATTGACCAAGGAACGAAAGGATTTGTTGCAATCAATGGCGACGGCGATTTCTGCCGAGTTGACCAAATCTAAATTTGCCAACCTTAATTTTATTTGCACACACAATTCGAGAAGAAGCCAATTGGGTCAGGTCTGGGCACACATTGCTGCAGCGCAATTCAACCTTAATATTTCATCTTTTTCAGGAGGGACTGAAATCACCGCTTTTCATAGAAATACGGTTAAAACACTTCAAAAGGTTGGATTTTTATTTAAAGTACGGGAATTCTCACACCAAAATCCGGTGTATTCCATTACTCATGAAAATAGTAACAGCCCAATCATCGGATTTTCAAAAATCTATGACGACCCTCAAAACTTAAAGCCTTTTATTGCCATTACAACCTGTAATAGTGCTGATCAGAATTGCCCTTATATCCCAGAGGCCAGGTTAAGATTTCATCTGCCATTCGTAGATCCGAAATACAGCGATCAAACCGCAGAACAAGAAGAAATTTATTTACGAACTAATCGTCAAATCGCTGGTGAGGTATATTTCCTTTTTAAAGAAATTAAGCAGTTATTGGCTTAAATTTTCAAGTCTTTATTGTATGGAATCATATCCAAAATATGATTGATGACGTTGACTCTTGCTTCTGTCTTTCGATTCGCCTTGATGATTTTCCACGGAGCTAATTCGGTATTTGTTTTTTCAAACATTGCATCTTTGTATTCTGTATACTCATCCCATAAATCCTGAGCTCTCTCGTCGAGTTTTGTCATTTTCCATTGTTTCAATGGATCACTTTGAATATCCTCAAAACGTTTGGCTTGTTCTTTTCTCGAAATCGACATGTAAATTTTAACCAGATGAATTCCCGATTCTAGAATCATTCGTTCAAAATCATTCACCTGATTCATAAACGTATCATATTCTTCCTGAGTACAGAAACCATTAACAGGCTCCACTACTGCCCTATTGTACCAGCTCCTATCGAATAATACGATTTCTCCTGCCTTCGGAAATTGTTCTACATAACGCTGAAAATACCATTGCGTTTTTTCGTCTTCATTTGGCTTGGATAATGCGACAATACGCATATGACGCGGATTAATACGCTCGGTAATACGACGAATGGCACCGCTTTTTCCAGCCGCGTCCCGTCCTTGAAATAAAATGATAATTCGTTCATTATTTTCAATAGCCCAAGTTTGCAAGCGAATCAGTTCAACCTGTAGTTTGCGTAACTTTCGTTCATAATCAAGGTATCTCAAGGTTTTTCCTATGCTTAAATCCTCATTGGAAAGTAAGGCCAATAAGGCTTTACTTTTATTCAACTTTTTTACGTCTTTATCCTTTAATTTTCGTTCCATGATTAATCAATTTGAAGGTTAGAACGATAAAATCGCATTACAATATTTGGATCTGGTGTCAATAAATTATCTTCATCGCTTTTTCCCTCATAGTCGAATCTTGATAAGACATAGCGCATAGCTTCTAGACGTGCAATTTTCTTGTCATTACTTTTTACAATAGTCCATGGACTATACGTCGTATGTGTTTTTGAAAACATTTCAGACTTGTAAAAGGTATACTTATCCCATAAGAGTTGCCCCTTTTTATCGACCGGACTAAATTTCCATCGTTTCAGAGGATTCTCCATTCTGGCTTCAAAACGTGCCAATTGCTCTTCTTTTGATATAGATAGCCAGAATTTAATGATAATCATACCATCCTCATACATCATATGCTCAAATTCTGGTACCTGAAGCAAAAACTCTTTGTATTGTTTATCGTTACAAAATCCCATTACGGGTTCAACCACAGCTCGGTTATACCAGCTTCTATCGAAAAATACGATTTCTCCTAAGTTAGGTAACTCTTTGATGTAACGCTGGAAGTACCATTGCCCACGCTCAACATCTGTAGGTTTGTTTAATGCGACCAATCTCGATGATCTCGGATTCATGTGTTCCATAAATCTCCGAATCGTACCACCCTTTCCGGCCGCGTCTCGTCCTTCGAAAATAATCGCCACTCGTAATTTCTCTTTACGAATCCAGCGTTGAAGTTTTACCAATTCAATTTGGAGTAATCGCAATTGACGTTCGTAGTCTAAATCACGCATCACTTTCGTGTAGGACTTCTTTTTCTTCTTCATTAGAGCGATTAGCTCTTCTTTGGATGCTAAGGATTCAAACTCTTCAGCAGTGATTAAGTTAGGATCTACCATGGTTACAAATAATTTATCATTTCTCTATGGAACTAATAACTAAAAAAGGAAACAAATTCTGTCAGTTCGGTTATCTTTGTTTTCATGAACAAATTGACCTTTTTGGCCGTCTTTTTCTTTGGTCTGGCCTGCTGCGCTCAAGAATCGTATTCCAGGCAGTTTTCAATTATTACAGATAATGACCTTTATACTTCTGAACATCGAGACAAATATTACACCAGTGGAATATTCTTGTCTTACAAATATGCCTCTAAAAAAAGCAAAAATAGCGAGATTAAGCGAATTTATGAGTACAAAATTGGTCATGAAATGTATTCGCCTCAAAAAGCTATTGTTCGAACGATAGAAGAGCATGATCGACCTTTTGCTGCATATCTGTTTGGAGAATATGGAATAACTCGTGTATTTGAGGATCAATTTTTTTCGACAAATTATCAATTAGGTATTATTGGACCCGGTGCCCGTGGAAAAGAAATTCAGGATTTTATTCACGATCTATACGGATTCATAAGGGCTGAAGGATGGAAATATCAAATTCAATCTGCCATTGGGCTTAATGCCCGACTAACCTATGCCAAAACATTGTACAGAGGGCCTTCGAACGTATTGGATATCACATGGTTAAACAAGGGTTCCATAGGAACGATTTATACGGATGTAGCCTCAGGATTTTATACCAGAATCGGATTTAAAACCTTAGCTCCAATACACAATACAATGGCTTTTGATACCCATTTAAATCATACATCAGCAAAAAGAGGAATCGAATCTTTTTTATTCATCCATCCGATGTTTCGATTGGCACTATATGATGCTACGATTCAGGGAAGTTTCTTGAATACTTCCAGTGAAGTAACTAAAGAATTAATTCCGCTCGTATTTCATTTACAAACCGGACTTTTATTCACCGCCAACCGCTTCAACTTTGGCTATATTTATCATTTTACCACCAGTAAATCCAAAGGATTGGTGTTTGATAATGGAAATACTTACGGAACCATTGCCCTACACTATCTCTTTCGCTAATCGTTAGCGATAAATTCATCAGAAAAGCCCAGTAAATAAACCTTTTCACGAGCACGGGTAAGTGCCGTATACAACCATCTATAATATCCTATTGAGGGGCCATCTTTGAGATATGGTTGCTCTAAGAATACGGTTTTCCATTGCCCACCCTGAGATTTATGACAAGTGAGTGTGTAAGCGAATTTTACTTGAAGTGCATTAAAAAAGGGATTCTTCTTAATAAGCTGAAATTGTTTGGCCCGATTCCGCTCTTCCAAATAATCCTCCTTAACCGCCTCATATAATTGTGAATGTTGCGCATAAGTAAGCGCTGGATGATCACTATCTAAAGTATCGAGGAGAACAATTGTTTCAAAGGGTTTCATATTTGGGTAATCGATCATGCGAACCTCCACTTCTGCAAATTCGAATCCGTAAATGGAATTAAAATCAATAATACGAATGACCTCACAAACATCTCCATTCGCAATAAAACCGGCATCACTATTCGCTTCGAGCCAGAAATAATTGTTTTTAACCACCATTAAAAGGTCGCCTGTGGCCAATTTGTTATCGAGTCCGAGCACTGAAAAGCGAATCTGTTGATTGTATAAATTCGCTCTTTTATTGGATCGCACAATGCAAATACTATCTTCCAGAAATTCACTATCAAATGCTGATACAAAGGCATCTTCAATATCATATCGATCGGTGAGCAGTTCAATATCCGGAAAGTTTAAGTTAAATCGAAAACCCAGCATTTTATTTGAAATACATTGACGAAGCCAGGTTGCGTTATTCAAAATCCCTGAATCTTCATGCTGTCGCATGACCTTTTTCAGTTCAATTTCAATAACCTCCTTATGAAATCTATTTCGTAAATATTCTGTATGTAAAGCAGGACTTACTTCGAGTTTTACAGGTGGTAACTGTGCTGTATCGCCAATAAATATTAATTTGCAATTTCGTCCTTCTTTCACATAGTCGATCAAATCGTCTAATACCGAATTTTTATACAATCCAACATCTTGGCTATTATCTGAAATCATAGAGGATTCATCGACGATAAAAATAGTATTGCGGTGTTTATTCGTTTTTAGAATGAAATCTATTTTGGAATGTTGTTGACTTTTTGGAAAGTAAATTTTCTTATGAATGGTAAAGGCAGGGCGATTGGAATACACAGAAATTACCTTAGCCGCGCGCCCCGTTGGGGCCAATAAAACAGATTTGTAATGGGTAAATTTTAACTTATTAACAAAAGCACTTATGATGGAGGTTTTACCTGTTCCCGCATACCCTTTGATAAGCAGCATTTTATTTAAACTTTGATCAAAGGTAAATCCACTCAAAATATGCAGTAATTCCAATTGTTTCGGTGTAGGAATAAATGGCAAATTTTGTTGTAATTCCAGAAAAAATTCAGATGGATTTTTGATCATAAATAATTAAAAATCTAAAGATATTCTCTTTTCAGAATAAATGTTTCTATCATTGAAAAAAAATTGTAGATTTGCGAATATACTATTAAAACGACTTTAAAAAATGACTTTATTATTGATGATTTTGGGTGCTGCTGTTGCTTCTGTATTAGTGGCTATTCTTATAGTTAAATATTTACCATTAAATCTAAGATGGATTGCATCAGTTTTACTCTTAATATTAGCTATTTTCTTAGGATACAAAATTTACCAGGGAATTATGGAGCCCATTCAATTTGCTAAAGAAAAAGTGGAACGTTACAAGCCTGTAATTCAGAAATTAAAGATCATTAGAGATGCTCAAATGAAGCACTACGAAGTAAATGGAAATTACACGAAAGACAAGCAAGGATTGATTCAGTTTGTGGACTCAGCTCAATTAGCGATTACAGAAACTAGAACAATCGTTGAAAAAGTAAACAGAGGTGGTGGAATTATCATCGATGTTGAAAAAAGAGTTACGGATACCATTGGATATGAGCCAGTTTTAAAATACTTTGAGGACAGAGACTACAAAAATATGTGGCAAGTACCAGGTGTGGAAGGAAAAGAATTTGAGGTTGAGATTGGTACTGTGGAAAAAGTTGCCGGGTTGGTTGTTCCAACGTTCTACGTAAAGACTGCAAAAGAAGACATTCTTCAAGGATTGTCTAGATCGCTGGTGAAGCAAGAAAAAGAAGCGATTGAGACGGATCAAATTAAAGGTGAATTTGTTTCGGTTGGATCTTTAGACGAAGTAAGTACCGGAGGGAACTGGCCGCCATCGTATGACAAAAATGATGCAGTTAAAAAAGAGTAAAAATCATATAGATAATTTCAAAAATCTAGAATTATCCATCCAATTTAGTTTGGATGGATTTTCTTTTTTGATCAAGGATATTTCTAGAAATAAGAGTGTTTATTTCTCAGAATATACCTTCTCCTCACCTGCGTCAAAACCAGAAGATTTATTACAACATATTGAACCAATTTTTAAATCGGACAAACAATTGCAATACGATTTTAAAAAGGTTCTGGTTTACTACAAAAATGACTTGTATACCTTGGTTCCAAATGCCTTTTTTGATGAAGGTAATCTGGCTTCGTATGTAAAACATTCGATTAAAACCTATCCTACAGACCTATTTGCTTTTGACGATTTAGATACTATAAATGCCAAATTGGTATACATTCCTTATGTAAATATCAATAATTTCTTATTTCAGAATTATGGTGAGTTTGAGTTCAACCATTACCAATCCTTATTCACCGAAAAACTGATTCGAATCAATCCACCAAATGCGATGTATATGTATGCTGATCTGGAGAATAGCAGCTTACATCTTAGCGTTTTAAAAGGGAAAGAAGTGAGTCTAATTAATTCATTTCAAATTACCTCTGCCACAGATTGCTTGTATTATATCTTATTTACTGCAGAGCAATTGAACATTGAGAATACTGAATTGCGATTATTTTTAACCGGATCAATTCGTCAACATGACGAAACGTACCAATTGTTTGCCAAGTATATTCAGCACATCGAGTTTTTAGAAGCGAAGAATGAGTTGAATACTTCTTTAGATCTTCCTAAACATCGGCATTTTACGCTGCTGAACACATGAGAATTATTTCAGGTCGACTTAAAGGGAGAAGGATTCAGGCACCAAAAAATTTACCGGTAAGGCCAACTACAGACATGGCTAAGGAATCACTATTTAATATTTTAAACAACCTATATTATTTTGATGAGATTTCTGTTTTGGATTTATTCGCAGGAACGGGCAGTATTTCCTTAGAGTTTTCTTCGAGAGGAACCACTTCAATTTATGCAGTCGATGCCAATTTTAATTGCATCAAATTCATTCAAAAAATAAGTGATGAGTACAAAGCAGGAATACAAACAATTAAATCCGATGTTTTTAAATTTTTAGAAAGTTCGAAACTTACTTCAGATGTGATTTTCGCAGATCCTCCTTACGATTTTGACATCGAGAAATTCAATCAAATCGTTGACTTGGTGTTTGACAATGAATTACTTAACGAGGGTGGTGTCTTGGTCGTAGAACATTCAAAATACACGGATTTAAGTGAACACAAACACTTTAGCTATAACAAAAAATACGGTGGATGTATGTTTAGCTTTTTTGAACTAGAGTAAAGATGTGATGATTTCTTTCACGCTCACTCCTTCAGCTTCTGCTTTATAATTCTTAACGATTCGATGCGATAATATGGGGATAGCCACGGCTTTCACATCCTCAATATCTGGTGAATACTTACCATTGACTACCGCGTGTGCTTTTGCGGCAAAAACTAAGTTCTGAGATGCTCTTGGGCCTGCACCCCAATCCACATATTTTTTTACAATCTCGGTCGCTTTATCCGAATCTGGGCGTGTTTTTGACACTAGGTTCACCACGTAATTGATCAAATTATCGGTAACAGGGACTTGTAGAATCAGACTTTGAAAATGAAGAATCTCCTCTGCAGTGAATACAGACGCTACTTTAGCATCATTCACCTGCGTTGTCCGTTTTACAACTGCTACCTCCTCATCAAAAGAAGGATATTCAAGAAAAATAGAAAACATAAATCGATCTAACTGGGCTTCTGGCAACGGATAGGTACCCTCCTGCTCAATTGGGTTTTGAGTTGCTAATACGAAAAACGGTTTGTTCAATTTGAAATACTGACCTGCGACCGTTACAGACTTTTCCTGCATAGCTTCCAACAAAGCTGCCTGTGTTTTTGGCGGCGTACGATTGATCTCGTCTGCAAGAATGATATTTGAAAAAATTGGCCCTTTAATAAATTTAAAATTCTTATTCTGATCCAGAATTTCACTTCCCAAGATATCCGAAGGCATCAAATCTGGAGTAAATTGAATTCGTTTAAATTGCAGTCCTAAGGCTTCTGCAATGGTATTTACCAATAAGGTTTTCGCTAATCCTGGCACCCCAATTAATAATGAATGTCCGCCACATAAAATGGAAAGTAATGTGAAATTAACGGCATCTTCCTGCCCAATAATGACCTTTCGTATTTCTTCTTTAAGGGCATTAAATTTTTGAACGAGATTGTTAATTTCCTGTACCTCAGACATTATTTATTGGTTTCTTTCTTCCAATTCTTTTCGAAAGAACATTTGTTATGTCCAGTTGAGATTTTAATGTAGGTGTCATTAATTTTCTCCTTGGCCCATTTGCTGATCGTCTCTTCTTTTTTCTTCTGAAGTGCCAACTCTTGAATTTTCACGTAATCTGTAACTAAATTGGCCGTATGGTTATCAGTACGATCTTTGACAAGGATGAATTTAAACATTTTCTCTCCCGACTGATTCTGGTCAAAAAAGGCATCTGTAAGTTCTCCTTTTTTTAATTCGGTAACTCTTGCGTATAAAGCCGGATCCATACGGGTCATATCGAAACGATGCTCACCAGTATATGGATTAACGATTAATCCATCATTGTTTTTTGTGTCTTCATCATCCGAATATTGTTTTACAGCTTCTGCAAAGGTCATTTTTCCATCTCTGATTTTCTGAACTACTTCCTGAGCTAATTCACTGGTTTTCTTCAGTAAATCATCCGGAACTTTTGGTTGCATCAAAATATGAGAAGCGACGCGTGCCTCACCTTTAATGGCATTTAATTGCATAATATGGTATCCAAATTGCGATTTGAATGGCTGTGAGATTTGATTTAAATCTAAGCTGAATGCCATCTCCTTAAATTCCTTAATGAATGGTGATTCTTTGGTAATCGTATATTGGCCACCATTCTGAGTAACTCCTGGATCATCAGAATTTATAATCGCCTTCATTTTAAAGCTTGCTCCATCTTCCAATTGCTTTTTAATTTCATTCAGCTTTTTAAGGATTCGTTCATTTTCTTCGTCAGTTGGTTTCGCCTTCATTACGATTTGCGACAACGCAACCTCAGCAGAAATTTCTGGCAATTCATTTTTCTCTTTCAATCCGTTGTAATACAAACGAACTTCCTCTGGAGTTACATCAATTTTTTCTGTGATTTTGGTTTGTTCTTTTTGGATCAATAGATTTTCTTTCTGAACACTGTATAATTCTTTTCGAAGATCTTCAATGTCATTAAATCCATACACCTGAACCACTTTCTCTTCAGATCCGAATTCTTTCACAAAGAATTTGATACTGTTTTGAACATTAGAAGAGATTTCAGCATCAGAAACTGTAACAGAATCGATTACTGCATGGTGTGCAATTAATTTTTGCAACATCAATTCTTCTAACATTTCACAATTTGAAATGGTGATTTTACCTTCACTACGTTGCTCTACCTCTCTTTTAAATTTATCGATATCAGAATCAAGTACGATATTTTTACCGATAACAACTGCTACCCCATCTATCTTTATTTGTTGTGCGTTCTGGGATAATCCAAACGCCAAGCACATCATGGCTAAGGTGAATCGTTTAATATTTCTTGAAATTGTTGTTCTTAACAGCATCTTGTAACAGTATTTGTTCTATTTTTTTGATCAATTCAATTTTGCGTTTGTGTAAAATGATCTGTTTAATTTTTGGTCGAATATAACTTAATGGCGCAATGTCATTACGAAATAAAACGTCACTAACAGCCACCAAATATAAGTCTAATGAATCTTGCTTAGAAGTGAATTTGGATTTTTTTAACAATTGATCCTTTTGAAATGGAAGATTTAACAGAATGTTATCTAGAGGCTTCCAAACTGAGTCATTTAAATCAAAATTTTTGAAGCTTAATTGTCGTCTTTCTAATTCTTCAGCATCCTCGATATCATCGGATTTAAATAACTTAATAAAATCATTTTTACTGATAATATTATCTTCAAAATGCAGGAATTTCAGTTTAATGAGTTCTTCATTTAATTTAAAATTTTCCTTGCTTGCCTCATAAAACGAAGCAACCTCATCCTCACTTATGACCGTATCTAGTCGTTGCAGAATCAATTTACTTTTATAATTATTGATGAGTAGACCCGATCGATACTCATTGACCAAATCTTCAATTTCTTCTAATTCAGGCTGTGAAATACTGGTCTGGGCCTTCTCGAGCATTATTTGATTAATCGCCCAATCATTAATAAAGTTTGTCACAAATACTGTACTATCTTCACTACTGATATTTTTAGGCAGAATCTGAGCAATATCTTTTGCAAAGAGTTTACTCGTATTCACAATAGCCACAATACTGCTTGAATTCTCTTCTACCTTAGAAAGATTGATTTTATCACAAGAAACTAAAATCAGAAGGAACCAAGTATAGCCAATAAATTTCATTCGTCATTTTTGTAAAAAGAAACAAGCTTCCGCAACTGTTTCTTATTGATTTTAATATCGCTATTTTTTCTCAAATCAGCAACCCAAGTGGAATCCAAGTAATTTTGATAATCATTCATCACACGTCCTCGAATTGCTTTTAAAGGTTTGCCTTGATAGTTGTTTCGATGTGAGCCGTAATATTCTTTTAGACCCAAAGTGTCTTTGGTCGATTTATCCCAAACCTTTTGCTGCATAAGTTCGAATAAGAGTAATCCGTCTTTGTATTCATTTAGTGTTTTCGCGTATTCGGGTTCAGATTTTTCTAAATTATTTTTATAGTAATTAATAATTTGTTGATCCTTAAAATCGCTAAATACATCAATAAGCGATTGATT
>Ga0213864_10000052_pt1 | contig 48239 bp, 43 predicted proteins | sample PICome_5_FD_160078 | JGI IMG/M metagenome (GOLD analysis project Ga0213864, IMG submission 160078) | Coastal seawater microbial communities near Pivers Island, North Carolina, United States - PICO247 | ecosystem: Environmental > Aquatic > Marine > Coastal | place: USA: North Carolina... | reverse complement strand
CGACATCGAGGTGCCAAACACCGCCGTCGATATGAACTCTTGGGCGGTATCAGCCTGTTATCCCCGGAGTACCTTTTATCCGTTGAGCGATGGCCCTTCCATACAGAACCACCGGATCACTATGACCTACTTTCGTACCTGCTCGATGTGTCTATCTCGCAGTCAAGCACCCTTATGCCATTGCACTAAGCGGACGATTTCCGACCGTCCTTAGGGTACCTTCGTGCTCCTCCGTTACTCTTTGGGAGGAGACCGCCCCAGTCAAACTACCCACCATACACTGTCTCCGATCCGGATAACGGACCTGGGTTAGAACTCCAAACATACCAGGGTGGTATTTCAAGGATGACTCCACAGAAACTAGCGTTCCTACTTCAAAGTCTCCCACCTATCCTACACAAATAGGTTCAAAGTTCAGTGCAAAGCTATAGTAAAGGTTCACGGGGTCTTTCCGTCTAGCCGCGGGTAAACTGCATCTTAACAGCTATTTCAATTTCACTGAGTCTCTGGTGGAGACAGTGTGGCCGTCGTTACGCCATTCGTGCAGGTCGGAACTTACCCGACAAGGAATTTCGCTACCTTAGGACCGTTATAGTTACGGCCGCCGTTTACCGGGGCTTCGATCAAGAGCTTCTCCGAAGATAACCCCATCAATTAACCTTCCGGCACCGGGCAGGCGTCACACCCTATACTTCCTCTTACGAGTTTGCAGAGTGCTATGTTTTTAGTAAACAGTCGCAGCCACCAGTTTATTGCAACCCTCTTGAGCTTACGGAGTAAATCCGATCACCTAGAGGGCGTACCTTCTCCCGAAGTTACGGTACCATTTTGCCTAGTTCCTTCACCAGAGTTCTCTCAAGCGCCTTAGAATTCTCATCCCACCCACCTGTGTCGGTTTGGGGTACGGACGCGTGCAACCTGAAGCTTAGAAGATTTTCTTGGAAGTATGGCATCAATCACTCCGGACTCCGTAGAGTCCTCGACATCACATCTCAGGTTTAATGATTTCCCGGATTTGCCTAAGAAATCGCCCTACATGCTTAAACCAGCATATCCAACAGCTGGCTGACCTAGCCTTCTCCGTCTCTCCATCGCAGTTACAAGCGGTACAGGAATATTAACCTGTTATCCATCGACTACGCCTTTCGGCCTCGCCTTAGGTTCCGACTAACCCTGCGCTGATTAGCATTGCGCAGGAAACCTTGGGTTTTCGGCGTGGGGGTTTTTCACCCCCATTATCGTTACTCATGTCAGCATTCGCACTTCTGATACCTCCAGCCAACTTTACAATTGACCTTCACAGGCGTACAGAACGCTCCTCTACCATGCGTGTAAACACGCATCCGTAGCTTCGGTATGATACTTAAGCCCCGATAAATCTTCCGCGCAAACCGACTTGACCAGTGAGCTATTACGCTTTCTTTAAAGGATGGCTGCTTCTAAGCCAACCTCCTGGCTGTCTGTGCCTTTTCACATCGTTTTCCACTGAGTATCATTTTGGGACCTTAGCTGACGGTCTGGGCTGTTTCCCTTTCCACAACGGACCTTATCACCCGTCGTGTGTCTCCCGCAATTGCACTTGTTGGTATTCGGAGTTTGCAACGGGTTGGTAAGTCGGGATGACCCCCTAGCCGTAACAGTGCTCTACCCCCAACAGTGATATGCGAGGCTCTACCTAAATAGATTTCGAGGAGAACCAGCTATCTCCGGGCTTGTTTAGCCTTTCACTCCGATCCACAGCTCATCCCCTCATTTTTCAACATAAGTGGGTTCGGGCCTCCAGTAGGTTTTACCCCACCTTCACCCTGGCCATGGATAGATCGCCCGGTTTCGGGTCTACTCCCAGCGACTATGACGCCCTATTAAGACTCGGTTTCCCTACGCCTCCCCTAACGGTTAAGCTTGCCACTGAAAGTAAGTCGCTGACCCATTATACAAAAGGTACGCAGTCACACCACGAAGGTGCTCCCACTGCTTGTATGCATACGGTTTCAGGATCTATTTCACTCCCCTAACAGGGGTTCTTTTCGCCTTTCCCTCACGGTACTGGTTCACTATCGGTCGACAAGTAGTATTTAGCCTTGGAGGATGGTCCCCCCATATTCAATCAGGATATCACGTGTCCCGATCTACTCGATTTCACTTTAAATGCATTTTCGTGTACGGGGCTATCACCCACTATGGCCAAACTTTCCAGAATGTTCCACTAACACAAATAAAGCTTAAGGGCTGGTCCCCGTTCGCTCGCCGCTACTAAGGGAATCTCGGTTGATTTCTTTTCCTCTGGGTACTTAGATGTTTCAGTTCCCCAGGTTCGCTCCTTACACCTATGTATTCAGTGCAAGGTGACCATTAAAAATGATCGGGTTTCCCCATTCGGAAATCTTCGGATCAAAGGTTGTTTGCTACCTCCCCGAAGCTTATCGCAAGCTACAACGTCCTTCATCGCCTCTTGTCGCCTAGGCATCCACCGTATGCACTTATTCACTTGACCATATAACCCCAAAAAGGCTATATAAAGCAAATAACATATCTATGAATTACTTAAGCAGTATAAAACATGCGATATCATGCTTTATACTTCTAATTAACAATAATAAACTAGGTATTATTGTTAAATGTACAACTTTCTAAATTTTTAAAGAGCTATCAACACTAATGTCAATTCAATAAACCCTCAATGAAGGCTTATTGAATTGGTGGAGCCAGACGGGATCGAACCGTCGACCCCCTGCTTGCAAAGCAGGTGCTCTCCCAGCTGAGCTATGGCCCCAATGTTTAGCATATTGAGCGTGGTGGGTCTGGGTGGATTTGAACCACCGACCTCACCCTTATCAGGGGTGCGCTCTAACCAACTGAGCTACAGACCCTAGCTCGGGTGCGTATCAAGTAATTTGTGTGAGCACTTATGCCATGTTTATGTCATAGTAAGGAGGTGATCCAGCCCCAGGTTCCCCTAGGGCTACCTTGTTACGACTTCACCCCAGTCATGAATCACAAAGTGGTGAGCGACCTCCCGAAGGTTAGTCTACCCACTTCTTTTGCAACCCACTCCCATGGTGTGACGGGCGGTGTGTACAAGGCCCGGGAACGAATTCACCGCGGCATTCTGATCCGCGATTACTAGCGATTCCAGCTTCATGCAGTCGAGTTGCAGACTGCAATCCGGACTAGGACTGGCTTTAAGGGATTGGCTTGCTCTCGCGAGTTCGCAGCCCTCTGTACCAGCCATTGTAGCACGTGTGTAGCCCTACCCATAAGGGCCATGATGACTTGACGTCGTCCCCACCTTCCTCCGGTTTATCACCGGCAGTCTCCTTAGAGTGCCCAACTAAATGGTAGCAACTAAGGATAAGGGTTGCGCTCGTTACGGGACTTAACCCAACATCTCACGACACGAGCTGACGACAGCCATGCAGCACCTGTATCAGAGTTCCCGAAGGCACCAATCTATCTCTAGAAAGTTCTCTGTATGTCAAGGGTAGGTAAGGTTCTTCGCGTTGCATCGAATTAAACCACATGCTCCACCGCTTGTGCGGGCCCCCGTCAATTCATTTGAGTTTTAGCCTTGCGGCCGTACTCCCCAGGCGGTCAACTTATTGCGTTAGCTGCACCACTAAGCGGAAACCCGCCCAACGGTTAGTTGACATCGTTTACGGCGTGGACTACCGGGGTATCTAATCCCGTTTGCTACCCACGCTTTCGCACCTCAGCGTCAGTGTTGGTCCAGAGAGCCGCCTTCGCCACTGATGTTCCTTCAGATATCTACGCATTTCACCGCTACACCTGAAATTCCACTCTCCTCTACCACACTCTAGCTAAACAGTTTCAAATGCAGTTCCCAGGTTGAGCCCGGGGCTTTCACATCTGACTTATTTAACCGCCTACGCGCGCTTTACGCCCAGTAATTCCGATTAACGCTTGCACCCTCCGTATTACCGCGGCTGCTGGCACGGAGTTAGCCGGTGCTTCTTCTGACGTTAACGTCAGGGTTAAGCCGTATTAAGACTTAACTTTTCCTCACGTCTGAAAGTGCTTTACAACCCTAAGGCCTTCTTCACACACGCGGCATTGCTGCATCAGAGTTTCCTCCATTGTGCAATATTCCCCACTGCTGCCTCCCGTAGGAGTCTGGGCCGTGTCTCAGTCCCAGTGTGGCTGATCATCCTCTCAAACCAGCTACGGATCGTCGCCTTGGTGAGCCATTACCTCACCAACAAGCTAATCCGACATAGGCTCATCTAATAGTGCAAGGCCCGAAGGTCCCCTGCTTTGCCCCGTAGGGATTATGCGGTATTAGCCTGGTTTTCACCAGGTTGTCCCCCGCTACTAGGTAGATTCCTATGCATTACTCACCCGTCCGCCACTCGACGCCTGCTAGCAAGCTAGCATCGTTTCCGTTCGACTTGCATGTGTTAGGCATGCCGCCAGCGTTCAATCTGAGCCATGATCAAACTCTTCAGTTTATATTTTTTGATCTCTAAAAATAGAAATCTAGATCTTGCTCAATATAGAATTAAACGTATTACTTAAATTCTTACTGTTAAGTGTGTTTAACTTAATATTGATTATTTCTTAATTAACTTAAACAATCAACACAAGTACCCACACAAATTACTTGATAAATTTTTAAAGAGCTGATTCGGATTTGAAGCGAATCGGGCCAGCTATTATAATCATTTGCTTTTTATATGCAAACTATTTTTTAGTTTTTTACCAAGAAATAGTTGATTATAATTTTCAAAGCTTTTACTTCGCTTCCCTCTAAATCGGGTCGGTTATTTTAATCATTTGCTTTTAAAAAGCAACTTTTTATTTAACTTTTATTTATTAAATAAATAATTATTTTTCACCGTTTCTTCCAGCCTATTTGTCTTTTATTTGACTGCTTGGCCAGAAGAGATGCGTATTATAGGGACGTTATTTTAATGGTCAACCATTATTTAATCTATTTGTAATATTATTTGCTAACCTATTGTTATTCTTGCAAACTTTCTTTTACCAACTTGAACCAAATATTCATTGCCATGCTTTAGTGTTTGCTGCTTATCAACAACTTTATCACCACCAACTCTAACGGCCCCTTGTTTTATCATTCTGTATGATTCGGATGTACTCGACGTTAACCCTGACTCTTTTAATGCATTTGCTATCATTAAATCTGCTTCGCTCTTTATAGTGACTTTTTTTATATTTTCTGGCAATTTGCCATGTTTAAACCTTGATTCAAATTCTTGATGTGCGGCTTTCGCCTTCTCTGCATTACTAAATCGCTCCACCAGCTCTAATGCGAGCCTTATTTTTATATTTTTTGGATTTTCTATTCCTTTTTCGCAAGATTCTTTCCATGCGCTTATTTCATCCAGCTCTTTAAAACTTAATAATTCAAAATAACGCCACATTAAGTCATCTGATATAGACATAATTTTGCCAAACATTTCTGCAGGATCTTCATTTATTCCTATGTAGTTACCCAGTGACTTTGACATTTTCTGCACACCATCCAACCCTTCTAATATGGGCATTGTCATAACAACTTGTGGCGCTTGTCCGTACGCCTCCTGTAATTGGCGCCCTACTAATAAATTGAATTTTTGATCTGTCCCACCTAGCTCCACATCCGCCTTTAAAGCGACAGAGTCATACCCCTGAATTAATGGGTAAAGGAATTCATGAATCGCTATTGATTGCCCACCAGTAAATCGCTTATTAAAGTCGTCTCTCTCAAGCATCCGCGCAACAGTGTGTTTTGCAGCCAGTTGTATCAAGTCTGCTGCATTAAATTTTGACATCCATTCCGAATTAAAAACGACTTCAGTTTTTTCAGGGTCCAGTATCTTGAAAACCTGCTCGGTGTATGATTTTGCATTCTCTGCGACATCTTCTTTTGTTAGCGGCGGGCGTGTCGTCGATTTACCTGTTGGGTCGCCAATCATCCCTGTAAAATCACCAATTAAGAACAAAATATGATGACCGGCCTCCTGAAACTGCTTTAATTTATTAATGAGCACCGTATGACCAAGATGAAGATCAGGGGCTGTTGGATCAAAACCCGCTTTAATCCTTAGTTTTTTGCCTGAAGCTATTTTTTTTTCGAAATCTGACGCCACTAATATTTCGTCAGCTCCACGCTTTAAACGTTCTAACTGTTTTCTTGTTATTTCACTCACTAAATTTTTTCCTAAATTATAGTATAGGCCGCGAAAGATACTGCATATCACATATAAATCAACCCTTCATATACCTGCTTTTCCCCAATCCCTTCATTTTTTTATGCTTTATACTTTTCAAGTTACTTGCTATACAATGCCTAAGATGTGGCTTTATATAGCTTTTTTATTTTAAAACCAAACATCTTGCAATGAACTTTTATGATCAAACACCATTTAGTAAATCGCGACTTCAAAATCCCATTGAATAGCCGAAGCTGCCAACCCAAAAATACTCGCTTAACCGCTATGCTTCTTGGCACTGTATTTCTATTGGGCACCATCGTTTACTTTAAATACCTCTCTCAGTCTGATTCTTCCGCTCTCGCTTCTAAAAATCATATCATTTCAATTGATTTACCTAATAATTCGCCTGATGAGCTTTCAGGAGCTGAGACCGCTTCTTTAAAAAGCACACTGGACGTTACCAGCAAGCCACACGAAATAGACACCAACACTGTACAAACCAACAAAGTTACACCGAAACAATACACCATCAAACCTGGCGATAGTTTGGCCAAAATTTTCAAAACATTAGATTATTCTCCCACAACACTCCACAACATCATTCAACTGGGCGAACCAACTCAAGCTTTGAAAAAAATCATGCCAGGACAAACCCTTCGTTTCACACAAAATGCCGACGGTCAATGCACCTCTCTTGAATACGATATTGACCCAATCAAGACACTACAAATACAAACAACTGAAAATGGCTTTTCTGCAACCATTAGCGAAAAACCGGTCATCATCTCGCATAAAACAGCTTCTGCACAGATTAATAATTCGCTTTTTTATGATGCAAAACAAGCAGAACTTTCTGACAAAACCATCATGGAACTTGCGAATATTTTTGGTTGGGATATCGATTTCTCACAAGGCCTTCGCCCGGGTGATTCATTTAGCTTGCTTTATGAAACCAAATCCGTTGATGGCAAGCGTATAGAAAACGGCCATATCTTAGCGGCTGAATTTATTAATCAAGGAAGCACATATCAAGCCGTTCGTTTTACTGATAAAACGGGACATTCGGAATATTTTTCTCCCGATGGAAAAAGTATGCGTAAAACGTTTTTACGCAATCCTATCGACTTTGCAAGAATCAGTTCACATTTTAATTTACGCAGAAAACACCCCGTTTTGAATCGCATTCGGGCCCATAAAGGGGTTGATTACGCTGCCTCAACAGGCACTCCCATTAAATCAACCGGCGATGGGAAAATTATTTTTCGCGGTATAAAGGGTGGTTATGGGCGTGTTGTCATTGTTCAACATGGCCAAAAATACAGTTCGCTGTATGCACACATGTCCAAATATGGCCGATATAAAAAAGGTGCCCGCATCAAGCAAGGTCAAATTATTGGTTACGTCGGGCAATCTGGTCTGGCAACTGGCCCTCATTTACATTATGAACTTCGGGTTAATGGCGTCCATCGCAATCCTTTGACAACTAAGTTTCCTGCCGCAAAACCCATCAGCAAAAACCTATTGGCCGACTTTAAACAACAAACCGCTCCTCTTTTAGCTCAATTACAGCTTGCTAAACAAACTCAGTTAGCCCTAAATTAAGGCCGCATGAGAAAACTGTATATTGGCTTAATGTCTGGTACCAGTTTGGATGGAGTCGATATTGCTATTGTTGAATTTAGCTCTAAAAACCCTGTTCTTGTTTCTAGCCTGTACAAACCGTATCCCATTGAACTGCTAACTGACTTAAAGAAGGCTTGCCAACAGACAAGCTTTTCTTTTGAGGCTTTAGGTACACTAGATGCGCGCCTAGGTGATTTTTACGGGCAGTGTATCCAAGAGTCTATGCATAGCCAACATATTAAACCCAAAGATATTGCAGCCATTGGCTCACATGGACAGACCATCCACCACAGTCCTGATAGCGCCCCCCCTTTCACCTTACAAATTGGCGATGCCCACCGCATAGCCGACAAAACAGGCATACCTGTGATTGCTGATTTCAGACGGCGAGATATCGCCGCAGGCGGGCAAGGCGCCCCTTTAGTGCCAGCTTTTCATCAATTTGTTTTTCAATCAAGCTCTGATAATATCGTTATTCTTAATATTGGTGGCATCTCCAATATAAGCGTACTTCATAAAGCCCCAACTGAAGCCGTTATCGGATTTGATTGTGGACCGGGTAACACATTAATGGATCAGTGGTGTCAGCAGCACTTTGATAAACCCTATGACTCATACGGGCAATTAGCTAAGGAAGGCACTGTCGATGCGCAACTTCTCAATAGCATGCTAGACGATCCTTACTTCAAACAAAAACACCCAAAAAGCACAGGCCCAGAACGCTTTAATTTAAAATGGTTAGAGGCGCAACTTGGCCGAGATCAACGCTGTAAAAAAGACGTCCTAAGCACTTTATGTGAACTAACCGCTCAATGCATTTCTCAAAGCATTAGGCAACTATCAAGCATTGGCAAAGTGCTTGTTTGCGGTGGCGGCACTCATAATAAATATTTAATGGGCAGACTAAACAATCTAATTGATCAACCCGTTGAAACAACCGAGCAATACGGCATCCACCCCGATTGGGTAGAAGCCATGGCGTTTGCTTGGCTTGCTAAGCAAACCATGGAAGGCAAACCGGGCAACATGCCTTCCGTCACCGGTGCTAAAAAGGCAGTTATCCTGGGGAGCATCTACCCCGCTTAGGTTTAACAACCTGTTTTAATAAATAACCTCTATGTTGCTAAGCTGCAAACGACGAACCACAACCACACGTCGTCGTTGCATTGGGGTTACGGATGACAAACTGAGATCCTTGCAAGTCTTCCTTGTAATCAACCTCCGCTTTTTCTAGGTATTGATAACTCATCGGATCTATCACGACAATCACACCGTCTTTTTCCATGCCAAAGTCATCCTCAGCCATTGTGTCATCAAATGTGAAGCCATATTGAAAACCTGAACAACCGCCACCCGAAATATATACACGAAGTTTCAGCTCAGCATTGCCTTCCTCTTCGATTAACTCAGCCACTTTTTTTGCCGCACTATCCGTAAAATTGATATCTGCTTCTGCAGTAAATGTTGTCATATTAGAAATCTCTTTCATTAAATTAAATATTACTCACTCTTAGTACACTGTCTGTTAAGAAAGTTCGTCATGTGTTGATTCTTGCGTCTCGACATGAGCCACATTTGATTGCTCCTCGTGTTGTCGGACAAGCTGACCATTTACTTCCGCACCTACTTCCATTTCTATTAAATTATATTGCACATTACCTGTAATGCGTGAATTTGCAATAAGCTGAACCCTTTCTGAGGCAACCACATCGCCCTGAACCTCTCCATCAATAACCATGATAGGAACCTTCACGCAACCTTGGATAGACCCCATTTTACTCAGCGTTAAAGTCGCACCCGAGTCTGCTTCTGCAGTGACATTGCCAACAACACGCCCATCTACATGCAACCCACCTTCATAAACAATATCGCCTTGAATAATTGTGCCTTCTCCAATAATTGTGGATACATTAGTGGTGTTAATATCTTTTAGTTTTTTTGTATCTGAAGAAAACATCTTTTTAGCCCTTCGTTTTATTTCCTGGTTGGACGCCACAGTTTATCCTAGATACACACTAAATCCTAATCGCCTGCTCATTGGATCAACACGACCTCGCTCCAAGACCAAGACTGCTGAATCGTTTTATTTTCTTTATTAGATGGTTTTATTATAATCGTAGCTTTCTTAGGCAGGAAGCCATCGGGAAGCCTGATTTCACCAACGAGTAATTCGTAATATCTAAAAGAATAGTTATTATTTGATAAATCGTCCATCGACAATTCTTTTAATGACAACGTCTTTTCCTCTCCTCGCAACTCACCGGTCACAGATAAGGCATACCGTCCCTTCATGACCTTCTTTTGGCTTGCGCCTTGAGCTAAGACCAACTGATATTCATAGGCACTCGCCCTATCCAGCGCCTTTACCTCGAAACCATTAATATACAAACCCTTAACCAGGGTTTCGGGAGCCACGACGCGTTGATAAAAAGCAAGTTGTTGCTTCAAATCGCTTATTTTATCGTGTAATTCAGTCAAGGCCCGTCGTGATTTGTTACGCGCCTGTTCATCAATGATTTTAGAACTTTCAACAATATCCATTTGCTTTAAAAGTTCTTTATTTTTCTGCGCCATCTCAATCAGTGATGCGTCCAGCCTTTGATTCTCAGCCTGATATTCTGTAACGCTTCTTACCGAAAATCGCCCTAAGAAAAAAAATAACACCAGCAACACGAGAACGGCGGGCCAAATACTGTTTTCTATCGCCCGCCTACGCCTTGTTTGATGATAGGGATGCGGACATTCGTGACGGATCATAAAAACCGTTTATATATTAAGGGTATAACCCAACTTGGTCCAAACCTGCTTTTTCATCCAAGCCAAACATAATATTCATATTGTGGATCGCCTGACCTGATGCTCCTTTCACCAAATTATCAATCACTGACAATACAGTTACCACTCGCCCACCTTGTGGCTGATGAACTGCAAGCTGACAACGGTTGGTGCCACGAATATCACCGGTATCGGGGTGCGCTCCAGCAGGTAACACATCTACAAAAGGTTCATTTGCATAAAATTCTTCAAACATGTGCTGCAAATCAACACCGGGCTTTTTCAAAGGCGCATATAACGTCGCATGGATACCACGAATCATCGGTACCAAATGAGGCGTAAAGGTGAGAGAAACAGGCGAGGAGGACTGAAGATTTAATTCCTGAGTGATTTCCGGCAGATGACGATGACCCGGTACACCATAGGCCTTAAAACTTTCTCCACTTTCGCTCATCAAACCCACAACACTGGCAGATCGACCTGCTCCACTCACCCCTGATTTAGCATCAGCAATCAACATTGATGTGTCAATCACATCAGCCGTTATCAAGGGTAAAAAACCCAGTTGAGTCGCCGTTGGATAACAACCGGGGTTGGCCACTAACCGAGCTGATTTGATCGATTCGCGATGTATTTCAGGCAGACCGTACACCGTTTGTTCGAGCAATTCAGGACAAACATGTTTCGTTCCATACCACTCTTCCCAAATTTCAACGTCCTTTAACCTGAAGTCTGCGGATAAATCGATCAGCTTTACCTCTGCTGCTAACAGTGTTTTTGCCATATGCATGGCCGTTGCATTGGGCGTCGCAAAGAACACGACATCACAAGACATCAAGTTTTCAGCCACCGGCTCTACAAAAGATAACCCATTAAATCCACGCAAACTCGGATAAACAGCATCTATACGCAATCCTTTCTCGGCACGTGACGTAACGACCTCAACACTCACCTTAGGATGCAACGCAAGCAACCTGAGCAGCTCAACACCTGTATAGCCTGTTCCACCCACTATCCCAACCTTAATCACAACAAACCTCTTAAAATTAATCCTCAGTATCGGCACATTTTACACGAGCAGGGTCTGATATACTTAATAGAATGTTTAATGGCCGTGACCTATCAATTTTTAAACTTTTGTCCACTTGGAAAACTCACTTGGTTTTCTGGTTAGGGGCTATTTTTGTTGGTTTATCCTCCGTTGCCCTAACGGTTGGCAGTGAGCTTGTCAGCGAGTTATTTAGAAAACTTCACCAAGAGTATTTAGCGTATAGCTTTTTCTTTACCCCATTGATTCTTACGTTATTGGCTTGGATCACCTTTACTTTTTTTCCAGGATCAGAGCGCAGTGGCGTTCCTCAAGTAAAAGCCTCGCTCGAACCCTCAAAAGCCGGCAATGATAAACCCCTTCTTAACTTTCGCATTCTTATTGGAAAATTAAGCCTTAGCATCGGTGGCATTTTTGCAGGAGCCTCTGTTGGCCTAGGCGGCCCTGCCATACATATCGGTGCTGCTTTGATGACTTATTTTGGTCGGTTTGCACATTTTGGCCCCCATTATTTAGAACGCGGTCTTATTTTAGCGGGCAGTTCCGCCGGGTTCGCCGCAATTTTCAGTGCGCCTTTAGCAGGTATTGTTTTTGCTATCGAAGAAATGGGGCGATCACTTGAACAAAAAACAAGCGGCCTCATCATTACGGCCGTCATTTTTGCCGGTGCTACAGCTCTTATTCTCCACGGCCAATATGTCTTTCTTGAGGATCGATCCACCTTGTTCCCTTGGGGTAAGGCATGGCTCATTATTCCTGTGTGCGGTATTATAACGGGGTTTATGGGGGGGCTATTTAGCCTTATTCTGCTCAAAGGTGGGCATTTTCTAAATACCCTCACCTTCTTGACCCCACTGAGAATAGCGTTCATTTGTGGCCTGCTTATCGCTTTGCTAAACTATTTGTCTGAGGGCGCAACAGCCGGTACAGGCTATCAAGAAACAAAAAACTATCTCGCCGATACTCACAACATGTCGGCTGAATATCCCTTAATGCGTATGCTGGCCAATATCGCGACTTTTTTTATTGGCATACCCGCCGGTATTTTTGTGCCGTCTTTGTCCGTGGGCGCTGGAATTGGCGCAAATCTAGCTGAATGGATACCGATTGCTCCTTTGTCTGTTGTCATCCTTCTTGGCATGACCGGTTATTTCGCTGGTATGATTCAAGCTCCTCTAACCTCCTTTGTGATTATTATGGAAATGACAAATTCGCATGATTTATTACTCCCCATGATGGCCACAGCGTTTATAGCCAATGGAACTTCTAAATTAATTTGCCCTCTATCCCTCTATGAAGGCTTAACTCAACGTTATCTCAATACAAACGATCATGAACAAAAATAAAGCGCCCTACCTCGTCCTTATCTTACTCCTCGTCGGTCTCGTTGGCCTGTTTTACTTCAATGGTGGCGCCATAAATAAGGTGCCTGATATTACCGTTAGCACTATTCACGGGGAAAAAATTGCCTTGTCCACCCTTAACGGCAAACCTGCTTTAATCACTTTCTGGGCGACGGATTGCCCTGGTTGCATTAAAGAAATTCCTCATTTAAAAGCCATTCATGCAGACTATACAGCGAAGGGCGTTCCCATTATTGCTATTGCGATGAAGCACGATCGACCTGATCATGTTATTGCCATGGCAGATGCCAAAAAGCTGCCTTATAAAATTGCCTTGGACCCAATGGGTGAGGCAGCACAGGCTTTTGGAAATGTCAGACTAACGCCAACAACTTTCCTTATCGCCCCTGACTCATCGATTGTTATGCATAAATTAGGTGTTTTTAATGAAAAGAAAATGCGCCAACAACTCGATAGCTTATTGACTGAAAGCTGATGTGGTATAAAGCATTACACATGATTTTCATGGTCACCTGGTTCGCCGGCCTGTTTTATTTGCCCCGCTTATTTGTCTATCATGCCATGAGTGACGATAAGGCAAGTAATGAACGATTTAAGGTGATGGAGCGAAAATTATACTTCGGCATCATGACACCCGGTTTGATTCTTACACTGCTTTTTGGCACCCTGATGCTCACCGATTATGCTTGGGCTGTTTATGGTCAATCAGCTTGGTTGCACATCAAGTTAACGTTGATTTTTATCTTAGGCATTTATCATGTTTTTTGTGGGAAATGGCTACTCGACTTTAAACACGATCGTAACCAACACAGCCATGTTTATTATCGTTGGATAAACGAAATCCCCGTGCTATTTTTAGTAGGCATTATTCTGCTGGCGACCATAAAACCTTTTTAAATTTAGCACCAAAGCCATCTTACCGAAGATGGATGGCTTAAGCTGGCAAACCTTGTATAATCCATCATCCAATCAAATATTGAGTTTATCATGAGTAAAATGGTTCAATGTGTTGTCCTTAAAACCGAAGCCGAAGGCTTAGATGCTGCCCCTCACCCTGGAGAACTTGGCGACAGAATATTAGCCAATGTTTCAAAAGAAGGCTGGGGGAAATGGCTGGAGCGCTTGGCAATGATTATCAATGAAAACGGTTTAAACACGTCTGATATCGAAAGCATCGAAATCATCGAAGAACACATGAAAGGTTTTTTCTTTGCAGAGGGCGACAAGGGGCAAGTACCCGCCGGTTTTCACGCCGCCTCCTGACAACTAGAGAGCAAGCAAAAAAACACACAATGCCTCTAGCAAATCACCCCTTAACGTCGTTTACCCGCAACCACCGTTTGCAGAGCCACAAGATCCACAACCGCCTGACCCACCGGTTGCTGCAAAAACATTATTAAAGACAAAACTTGCCTCACCCATACCTTTGTCAACAAAATCAATTTCAACGCCACGCATATAATTTAAAGCCACTGCATCAACGTAAATTTTATACTCACCTGTATCCAAGACACTATCGTATGCCGTTCTATCATCCGAAAATGTCATGCCATACGACATGCCACTGCAACCACCACCCGAAACAAAAATTCGAATAGCCTCCATTTCATCCCCGACTTCGACAAATAACTCAGCTAATTTTGCACTAGCCGCAGTGCTGATATTGATATCGGATGATGTCAACTCAGTAGCAAATGATTGTGCTGCTCCCATACTCTACTCCAAAAAATGATGAGTCAATATTATACGAAAAATTATTATAAAAAACTGTTTTCAAAGAACGATTAAAAAAACACATTGAAAATGAGAATGATTTGCATTAAGGTTTGGATTCTATTGAATATTAACAGGAGAAAAATTTAAATGCGCATCTCAGCCTTTCGAAAAAAAACAAGCGCCGCTTTGTTGCTAAGTTTAGCCATAGCACCCCATGCATCGGCCTTAACATTAGAGGATTTAGCCAAAAGGCTTGATGCTCTGGAAAAACAGAACACACAACTGATTCAAGAAAATTCCAAACTTCGCGAAGCCGTGGCTCAAACCAACGATAAGGTAGAAGCAGCGGTTATCGCCACAGAATCAATCGCCGACAGTAGCAGCGGCATTCAAAAATTAGCGAATTTTGCTGATAAAACAACCATTGGCGGTTACGGCGAAGTGCATTACAACAATTTATCTGGCAAAGGCGGTGCAAGTGATAAAGACGAAATAGATTTTCACCGATTCGTCTTATTCTTTGGACACGAATTTACAGACAGCATCCGTTTCTTCTCCGAGTTAGAACTGGAACACAGTTTAGCGGGAGAAGGCAAAGAAGGGGAAGTTGAGCTTGAGCAAGCATATATTGATTTTGATCTAAACGATCATCACACAGCTCGGGCAGGTTTGTTCATTCTACCTATTGGTATTATCAATGAAACACACGAACCACCTACTTTTTACGGCACCGAACGTAACCCAATAGAAAAGAATATTATTCCAGCCACTTGGTGGGAAGCGGGTGCCGGTTTACATGGCCAGCTAAGCAACGGGCTAAGTTATGATGTTTATGTTCATTCCGGCCTTGCGGTCCCTAATAGCTTTAAAATCCGCAGCGGACGCCAAAAACTCAGTGAAGCAAAGGCCAATGACCCTGCCGCAACAGCTCGCCTTAAATACACTGGCATCCCTGGTTTAGAAATCGCTTTAACAGCACAACACCAGCAAGATATGGGGCAAGGCTTAGTCGATGGACTCGATAGCGGTAATCTAATAGAAACACACGCGGTTTGGTCTACTGGCCCATTCACTTTAAAAGCCTTATACGCGGCTTGGGATATTGATGGGTCAGCTGTTGAAGCAGCAGGCGCTGATAAGCAGAAAGGTTTTTACTTAGAGCCTTCTTACCGATTATCTGAAAAATTTGGTGTATTCGCACGCTTTAACCAATGGGACAACAAGGCTGGAAGCAACTCAGGGTCTGCCAAAGATTCCGAAAAAGAGCAATGGGACCTTGGTGTAAACTACTGGCCACATGAAGATGTTGTTATCAAAGCCGACTACCAATACCAGAATAACGATGATGGTAAAGATCAAAACGGGCTTAACATCGGTGTAGGGTATCAATTCTAATCAGCCCGAATAAATAGATGAAACGGATATTACTACTTATTATTGCTGTGTTTTTCTTTCAAGCAGCCTCTGCCAGAGGGGTCTATCAGACCCCTGAGGCTTTTTTGAAGCATGCATTTAACGGTAATATTCCGCCCCTATCATCTGTCTGGCTAACTAAGAAAAAAAAACAAGTCATTACAGATATTCTTCAACATAACCCCTCATTTATCCGTGTTAAATATTGGCAAAATGGGTCAAAAACCGCCTGGGTACTGAATGAAATAGGCAAGGAAAAACCGATCACCGTCGGTGTTATTATTGAAACTGGAAAAATACAGCAGCTCAAAGTTCTCAGCTTCAGAGAGTCTAGAGGCTGGGAAGTAAAACACGCCTTTTTTACGCGCCAATTTGACAATATTGGAATCAATGACAAACAACAGCTCGACAAACCCATTGACGGTATTTCAGGCGCGACCTTATCCGTCCGAGCACTTAAAAAAATTGCCCGAATTGCACTTTATCTTGAACAACAACTTTAAACAATGAATAACAAACGGCGCCGTAAACTCACCCCTTTGTATATCTGGCATCGATACACGGGCCTTTTAGCGGCCTTGTTTGTTATTTTTATCAGTCTCAGCGGCATTGCATTAAATCACACCGACGACTTAGCGCTAAAAAACCAATACCTTAGTAGCAACTTTCTATTAGAGAGATATAAAGTTCAGCCCCCCACTACAATCAAACAATTCAGAGCAGAGCAACACGTTGTTACTCAAGCTGACGATTTACTATTCATCAACAACAGTCGACCAATTGCGACCGAGGCCCTTTTAACCGGTGCCGTGAAACTTGAAAACTTTCTGCTCGTTGCGCTAAGCGATGCCCTGCTCCTTGTCGACGACAACGATCAAGTCGTAGAAACGCTAAGCAGCCTTGATGGCGTCCCCAACCAAATAAACCGCATCGGACTCAATGATCAGCAGCAGCTCTATCTGTTTTCAAATCACCAGATGTATCATTTAAGTACAGACCTCTATCTTAATAAAGTGAATGAAACGGTGCCTGTTCAATGGATGCAGGAAGAACCTCTATCAATAACCACTGAGCGTTCTATGGTTCAACGCTATAAATCTAACATCATATCGCTGGAAACATTCCTGTTAGACATTCATAGTGGCCGTTTCTTTGGCTCATACGGTGTGTTATTTTTTGATGTTGTCGGCATCATTCTTTTGTTTTTAGCCTTCTCCGGCCTTATTATCTGGGTACGCCAACGACGATAACAACCCGTAATGAAAGAAGAACTTGCTTTTTATTATCAACTTTTACGACAACATGCTTTAAATGATTATCACAGCGGCAATGGATCTGTACGGATAGGAAATCCATTTGTCATAACTAAAACAGGCGCCTGTGCCGACACCGTAAAAACCGACGAATTGATTCATTGCAAATTGAACGAAACGCCACCACAAAATGCTTCATTAGATGCCACTATCCACCAACATATCTATCAGTCAAACAAACAACATCAGGCCATTTTACATGCCCATAATCCGTACACCATCGCGCTAACACTACAAAGTCAGTTGTTTAGCCCCATTGATTTTGAAGGAAAACTCTATTTTGGTGAACTGCCGGTTATCGAATGCGAAACGGAGCATTACCTTCAAGTCATGCCTCAACGAATTAGCGATTGTTTAAAACAACACTCCATTGCTATTGTTCAATCTCATGGCGTGTATGCCGCTGCTGAAAATTTAGAATTAGCCTATAAATGGCTGTGCTCTATTGAACAATCTGCAAAAATAAAGTGGTTAGCTCAACAAACCTAAATTCGATGATGAAGGCGTAAATCGTATAAATGTTTTTCAGCATTGATCAGGTGCTTTCCCCAATGCAGAAAAAAACCATCGCGCCATAAACTCAATGCCAATGGCAAATTATCTTGTCCAGAATGGATTAAGTCTAAACCTCGTTTAATTTCAAAATAAAGATCAGCCAAATCACCCGACAAACTGCCATACAATTCATTTGTTATCAGCTCCTCACCTAACTCATACGCATCTCTTTCGCCCAATGTTTTTTTAAGCCTGCAAAAAAGCTCGAAACGCTCATCAATATCAGACAGAGCAAAAAAACATTCATCCCGCTTATTATTCTGATCTATCACCCCCATCACGGCGTGAATTCTTGGCAAAATCAGGCTGATGTTTGCCAACCACTCTTGTGCCTCAAACTCATGAATATTTTCAATTAAAAAACAAAAACGCTTTGCATTCCCCTGCAACTCAACAATTTGCTTTAATATGATTTTTCTATTTTCTTTAAGCACACAGTAAGCTTAGACAAAACTTTAAAAAATGTTGTGAATTACTAGACAAATGTCTAAATTAAAATCAACCCACACGCTTGCCTCGGATCAAGAAAATAGATTTATATACGAGTATCAATTTAAGCTTACAAAAACCCTCATAGCTTGGTAACAACATGAGCACGAAACAAAATAAAGAGAACAACTTAGTCACCTTGTCAATCTATACGCTTCGGAGCTCTTTTCTATGATCCGCCTCTTATTACTCATCGCCATTGTCTTTGGTGCCATCTACCTTGTACGTTGGTTTCTCACCACACCCGCAGAAACAGTTGCCGCCAATATCCGCAAATCACTTTGGCTGCTATTAGGGCTTGGACTGATTGTTCTTGCCATTACCGGCAAACTTAATATCATTTTTGCTTTCATTGGCTCTGCTATTCCATTTATTGCGCGACATTTACCCAATGTATTACGGCTACTTGGTCTAGCTAAATCAATTCACGCTAACGGAAAAAAAACGAAGCACAATAACGCCGCCGCTCCAACACAGGCGATGAATCGGCAAAACGCACTGCGCCTTCTTGGGTTACAGGATGGCGCTTCAAAAGAAGAGATTATTGAAGCACATAAGCGCTTAATGCAAAAAGTACACCCCGACAAAGGTGGTTCTGAAGAACTTGCTACTCAAATCAATCACGCCAAAGAACTCCTTCTAAAAGAACATGAACACTGATCAAACCCTCATATTTTCCATTTTATCCGTCACCTTAGTCTTATTTGCTTGGGGAAAGTGGCGGTACGACGTTATCGCATTAGCTGCTATGACAGCCGTTCTTTTATTTGGCCTCGTCACACCTCACGAAGCATTTGCCGGTTTTGGCCATACTGCCGTGATTACCGTTGCCGCCGTATTGATTATTAGTCAGGCGCTAAAAAATGCCGGTGTTGTTGATGTGGTTGCCGCCTATCTGTTGCCCCATACTGGCAATGTGCTTATCCATATTGCCTTATTAACTGGCCTGGTGACGTTTTTTTCAGCTTTCATGAACAATGTTGGCGCACTGGCCCTCTTGTTGCCGGTTGCCATCGCCACTGCTAAAGAGCATCATCGATCGCCGGCGATGGTCTTAATGCCTCTAGCTTTTGGGAGTATTTTAGGGGGCATGAGCACCATGATTGGAACACCACCCAACATCATTATTGCTAATTATCGCGCAGACATCAGTGGCGCGGCTTTTAGCATGTTCGACTTTTCACCGATCGGTTCTATTATTGCCGTTGTTGGCGTTATTTTTATTAGCCTCATCGGTTGGCGCTTAATACCCAAGAAACGCTTTGACGAAAATACACCCGAGCAATTATTTGAGGTCAGCGGTTATTTAACAGAAGTTAAAGTCATGGCCGACAGCCCGTTAATTGATACGGCGGTTAATAAAATAGAAGACTTGCAAAGTAATGACGTTGGCATTGTTGGCGTTGCCCGGGGACACCGGTATGCGCTTAATACTAACCCTAATTATGTGCTGAAAGAAAATGATATCTTAATCCTGCGTGGCGACCCAATCACTTTACAAAGTAAATTTGCCGAGGCCAATCTGGAGTTCCAAACCGCCAGTGGAAAAACATTTAATGACTTAACCGAAGGTGACCTCGCACTAACGGAATGTATTATCACCGCCACCTCACCACTTGTTGGTCGAGACGTCTCTTATTTACGCAGGCGCACGGCTAATTCAGTGGCGGTTATAGGACTTGCTCACGAAGGACGATTAATCAAAAAGCGGTTACGCAACCATACCTTCAAAGCCGGTGATGTGCTTCTGTTGCAATGTGAAAAAACCTTCATCAACGATATGCTCATCAGCCTAAACTTACTGCCTTTAGCCGAACGAGGCATTCAAATTGGCCAGCAACGGCGTGTGGTTATCGCTCTGGCGATTTTCATTGGCGCTATTGTTCTCGGTGCGATGAATGTTTTACCCATGGCTGGCGCCTTTATTCTGGCCATTCTTGTTTATTCCCTGATGGGGTTTTTGCCGGGTAAAGACGTCTATCGAGATGTCGATTGGCCTATTATTATTTTACTTGGCGGCTTGATCCCAGTCGGTCGAGCTTTAGAAAGCACTGGCGCCACTGAATTGGTGGCGAACAGCATTGTCAATTTAACCGATGGCCTCCCCATCTACATGGTCATTGCGCTTATCCTGGTCACAACGATGTTTTTATCCGATATTATTAACAATGCGGCCACTGCTTTAGTGATGGCTCCCATTTCTGTCGGTATTGCTAACCAACTAGGCGTCAATATAGACCCTTTTTTAATGGCGGTAGCAATTGGCGCCTCTTGCGCCTTCTTAACACCAATCGGGCATCAATCAAACACACTCGTGATGGGGCCTGGCGGATATCAATTTGGGGATTATTGGCGAATGGGGTTACCCTTGGAAATAATCATCACGATAATCTCCGTTCCACTGATTCTTATTGTCTGGCCCCTTTAAACAGGGCCAGACACTTAAATCGCACTGAATATTAACGAAGGATAATATCAGCAAGATCGATGACATCGATGACGGTGCCGTTACCTTCTAACACTCGCACCACTTTATCACCCACACGACGAACCACCTCGCCTTCGTATTGATGAGGCAATCGTCTTGCGAGCTCATCTGGAATGAGCTCAGAATGCCTTAGCACATCAGCCTCTAACACTTCTCCACGCGCTACTTTTGTTTGCCAGCCAGGTGGAAGGTGACCACCACGATCTAGCTTTTTCTGCAAACCGGGCGGTAATTTTTTTGCCTTACCTTGATGGCCCGTTTTGCCCTTCTTATCCTGATGAGTATGGCCCTGGCGATAATATTCTATGATGCTGGAACGTTCTGATTCGGTAAAATAACGCCCTTGTTTTTGCTCTCGCTCTTGTTTCTTTGGTGTCTCTTTTTTTGCCTCAACTTTCTTGGACTCTTTTATTTCTTCAACTCTATCAGCACGACCAAACCATCGTTCCCAAAATGATTCACTGTGCTCCGCTTTTCCAGCAAATTGTCCTTCTGGTTTAGCCGCTTGAACCGTGCTAAAAAACAGCAATATCAGCATTGCTAAAACAACTACCATGGGTCTCTTTTCTAACATAATACTCTCCCTTTATGAACGACCTATCAACAATAGACGCTCCAATCTTAATACTGCCTTAATCCGTCGTTGATATTTCTTTTATATACTGAAATATTTTTCGTGCTGAAACCGGTGGTTTTTGTTTTTCCAATTCCAGCTTTGCTTTACGTTGAAGTTGCCGTAAATGCTGCCGGTCTGCCGTTGGAAAAACCTCCAAAAACTCACCTAACGCTTTATCTCCTTGCTCAACCAATTGATCCCTCCATTGCTCCATCAAATGCAAACGAGCGGTGGCGGCTCTATCCTTATCAAGCTGCCGCTCAATGGCCTGTGTAATCGGCTCAACATCCATGCCTCGCAACAACTTCCCAATGTATTTGAACTGCCGTTTGATCGCGCCACCTTTATTCAATTTTCTTGCAACAACAAGCGCTTCTTTTAATGTCTCACTCAATGGCATGGCATCGAACTGGTCTTGTGACAAATCCGCAATTTTCTTTCCCAGTAAGACCAAATCGTCTGCTTCACGTTTAATTTGCGTTTTACTCAGTAACTCAACATCTATGTCATCTTCTTCATTCATTTATCTTTTTCCAAATTACCTTCATCGCCTGCCAATAAGACAAACTGATTCAGGGTTCCATAAAACTCTATTCGATTTCTGATGACTCAGGTTCTTCACAAATTACCCGACCGTTGTCTAGCCCGTCATCAATAAGAACATTACAAATAAAATAACCGCTGCTACCGGTAACAAAATTCCTGCCCAATCTTTTTCTGCTTGCTCACTTTGTTTAAGCGCTGCTTTGATACCGGGTCTAAACCAAAAAATAACCAATAAGGCCACCGCGCCCAGCGCTATTTGTTCCCAAAGTGCCATACTTGCCATTTACGTCTCCTTCATCGTTTCATTTGACCTTTCTTGTTCACAATACCAACAATGCGAAAATTGGCCATCGCTTTCTTCTTTGCAATACGAACATATCCAAGCAGGTAGGTTCTGTTCGCCAAGGGGATCGCTGGCTAAATATTTTTTCGCTAACGCTTCATCACGATCATCATTAATCCAAAGTTCTGGCCAACACTCAAGAGGCGGTAATTCACCCGCCGCACTACTCAAAAATTCATTCTTAATTTGACAACATATACCTTGTTGTTCGAGATAATTTCTCCAAAAAGCAACCTCTATAAAATTTTGCGCTGAAAAAACCTTAATCATCGTTTACACTGCCCCAACTTCTTTCAAGCCTTACTGTTATGACTCAACCCAACTATATAGATACCCAAGAACAACTGATCGAATTTTGTAGCTCTATAAAAAAAGCACCTTGGTTAGCTATCGACACTGAGTTTCAACGAGAAAAAACGTATCGCTCAATCCTGGCGCTAATACAAATTGCAACACCGGATACAGTCGCTATCATCGACCCCATTGCTTGTGACATCAACCCTTTATTAGATATTTTATACGACAAAAATATCTTAAAAATATTTCATGCTGCACGCCAAGACCAAGAAATTTTTTATGATTTACGCGGTGAACCACTCGCACCTGTTTTTGATACACAGATCGCCGCACCCATTTTAGGCTACCCTGAACAAGCCGGATACGCCCGTTTGGTTAATGACGTGTTAGGGGTGCAATTAACCAAAGCTCATTCACGAACTGATTGGCTACGTCGGCCTTTAAGTGAAGAACAAATCACCTATGCCGCGGATGATGTGATTTATTTAGCTAAACTCTATCCTCTGTTAGAAAATCAACTAAAAGAAAAAAAACGTCTCGACTGGCTAACGCCTGCCTTTACCGATTTGTGCAAACCCTCACTTTATGCCAACCCACCTGAACTTGCTTGGAAACGAATTCGCGCAGCAAAACGCCTAAAGGGCGCCTCACTGTCTATTCTACAAAAAACAGCCGAATGGCGAGAAATACTGGCCCAACAAAAAAACATTCCACGTGGTTGGTTAATTAAAGACGACCTGTTGATTGAACTTACCAAACTCAAACCCACGACGATCGATTCTTTATCCAGTATCCGAGGCATATCGGACAAGTTTACTGAGAAATTTGGCCTTGCCATCATAGAGATTATTGCTGCCGCCATAGAGAACAAACCTGTTCCCAAAGACATACAAAAGAAACCCAACAAAGTCAGCGAAAAAGAAGAAGCTTTGGCCGATTTGCTCATGGCTCAAGTTAGATTGAAAGCCGCTGATGCAAATGTAAACCCAAGCTCACTCACCAGTCGCAAAGAACTCATTCAACTGATACAAGGTCAACGCGATCTGGAATTACTTACCGATTGGCGTAACGAAATGATTGGCCAGGATCTCATGGCGACGCTTAATGGCCTTCATACCTTTCAAGTTGTCTCCGGCGAATTGAATATTTCCACTTAATTCGCCAAAAAACTCAATTTGGTTGTTTTTTAACTTGGGGAACCGTCAACGTCGTACCGGTGCCGACGAGATTAAAATTAAGGGTCGAGTTATATTGCCTCAATAACCACATGGGTACACGGTAACGCTGAGCCAATAACCAAGCAGAATCACCTTTTTTCAGCGTCAAGGTTTCAGTTTTAACAACGTGAAATTGTTTAAAAAAACGATCTTGCACATTTTTATGGTATGCCAACCTTTTTTCTTCAAACTCACGCCTACCTACTCGAGAAAAATCAAGTTTCAACCGCTGACCAACGTCAAGCTGCGATCGAGCACTCAAGTTGTTCAACTGCCTCAACGTCATTGTTTTTAACGATAACCAATCAGAAAGATGACCCAGTGTTTCATCACTCTGCACTTCGATTGAACCATCAAAGTCCACTCGATAATTACTCGGATCTGCCCTTAAAATATTTTCTTTAACCGCTTCTTTGGGGTTTAGCACCTTTGCATTAGCTGCTACCGACAGTACATCCGGATCAGGCCGCAAGCGTAATTTCTGCCCTACATATAAATAATTTTTATTTTTTAGTTTATTTAAAGGCAACATATTCGCCTCAGACACCCCTGCTTTTTTTGCGATAGCCGACAATCGATCACCTTTTTTAACGGTATAAAAAACGGCGCCAGGCTCCACAGGGTGCGCTCCCTTTAATTGCTTTTTAGCCACGTTTGGCAATTTCAACACTTGGCCAATGCGAATTTTATGCTGGCTTTTTAAGCCATTAAGCGCAACTAATTCATGGGTTTTTACTTTAAAACGCCGAGCTATCTTTGATAACGAGTCGCCTCGTTTTACTTTATAAGAAACATCTGGTTTTTGTTCTAATGACCATTCATCTTTCGGAATACTGGCGATAAGCTGTTTTGTTTTAGCAGGCTGAACATTCTTCGGTACACGAAGCTTGTAGCCTTTTGGAACATATTTATCATTTGACCAAATAGTCGGCTGCAGCGCGGGGTTCAATGACTTAAAAAGATTATTCTTGACACCAAAAGCCTTCATTAGGCCCTGCGCCGTGTAATATGATGGCAGCTGAACTTCCTGAATCACCATCGGTTTCTCACGTTGCAGCTGACCAAAGTATTTAGCAGGTTGCTGGTCAATATCATGTGCGGCAACAAAGGCGTTGTAGAAGTTCCGCGAGGCGAAGCCAAACGTACGTCCCTTATATTCACGCACTATTTTCGCAATATCGGTTCCACCTGTTGCTTTTATCGCTCGCCTCATGCCGGCTGCACCGTGATTATATGCCGTTAAAGCAAGCGGCCATGTCCCTGTGATTTTATGATTATTTTTTAACAATAACCCAGCCGCTCTTGTGGCTAGGAAGGGATCTAAACGCTCATCCACAACATGATCAATTCGCATATACCGGCGACCTGTCGATCGAGTAAACTGCCACAAGCCTGCAGCGCCTGCATGCGATCTGGCATCTGAAATAAACGACGACTCAACATGGGGCAAGGCGGCTAATTCATCAGGGAGGTCTAACCGCTTAAATTCTTCTCGAATAAAGGGCAGCCAACGCCCAGACCGGATTATTCCTTGTTTGAAACGATCAGCCTGCCCTAACTGAAATCGTAATCTTTCCGCTGCAGATTTAAACTCTGAACCTGTCGTTCCTTCTGGCCACAAAGCCTTTACATGTCGATGATGTGCTTTTTCAAGCCTTTTACGTGGATGCGCAGCCAAATATTCCAAAGCCGTGCTGTAATATTTTTTCTTTTGCTTAATCACCTTTTGGCGCGTTTTATAGCTGGTTCCAGGCTTAAACGACACCCGTTCATAGATAATATTTAAGTGCTGATTATCGTGAATAAAGCCTTCTGTTGTCGTTACCTCTGTATAAACTTTTAACCAAAAATTAACATCGGGCTTCAACGTGTCAGGCAACGGAAACGCTTGGGGATCACGCGCCAACGAAAAGTTAGACACCATTGCCAACATAAAAGTGGCTAGTAAAACACAAAACTTTCCTTGAATTTTCTTCATATTAAAACGGCCAAATAGACCAACCTGAATCTAGCCCTGACTCACACTTTTTTAATTGAGATGAATAGCGCTTAGCCTCTGCACCCACTTTTTTAGCGACCCGTTGTAACCATCGCTTAGCTAAATAAGTACCTCGACTATAACCACCATGCCCTTCATGGTACGCGAGGTATTGCTTTTCGCCATCCCATTTTGAAATACCCAGTTTTCGTTGTGACACATTTGTATACCAACCGATAAAGTCGGCTACATCAGCAAAGTCATCTCGGTCGGCACCGTAACTATCCGTCGACTTCATATACCAGTCCCACGTTGAATCTAGTGCCTGACCATAACCATACGCGGAGGATGACCTTGGTAACGGAATAATACCCAAAAACCAATCCCTTGGTGGCCTTACGTCCGACCGAAAACCAGATTCTTGTCGAATAATAGCCATTTGTACCGCTATTGGCGTGCCCCATTTTTTTTGTGCCGCTAAGGTTGCAGGATACCAATCCTCTTTTTCATAAAAAATAGAGCATAGATTGCTTTGGTTTTTAGGCGGCACCGATGCACAACTAAACAATGTTAGCGACAGAGCCGCTATAAAAAGCAGTTTAGCCATGTCTGGTTTTTTCCCAACCATCAAAAGCTATAACGAATTTTTTCGCTGCTTGCTCTAACAACGCCAAAAACTGTTCATGCTGGCTCACTTTTATTGCTTCCCAAGCACGCTTAATATCAACGTCAGCATCTTTGGTAATTTTTGCCTCCTCCACTTGTTGATACGCTCTATTTAGCGAACTGACCATTGAGGCCAACCCAGCTTTATCAACATTGCCTTCTGTTAACACCATCATACACGCCGCTTCTGCTGCCTTTTGCAAAGAAGCCTCACTTGACATCGCATTCAACATAGCCCACTCATCAACGTAATAGTCTTTCAAGTTATTCACTAAATACATTAAACACAACATGCTTGGAAGGTCTTTAAACAGCGTTGGGTCACCCCTACTAGCTGCCAATTCAGCAGCAACCTTCAGCGAAGGGCCAATTATTATTTGATATTCTTCCGGACTCAGCCATTCTGCTTGGTTTTCACTCATATATTTTACTCATCATCTTTAAAAAGATTATCATTCTAAACACTCACCATTCAGCTTGCATTCATGTATTTAGCCCTATCATGTTAGGATAAATATTGTACAACCTATAGAATCACCTCTACCATTAGATCAATTTAAGGAAAATCATGAAATACTTTACTTATCACCCTACTTGTTTCAAGCTTTTTATTATTAACCGGTTGTGAGGAAGCCGAAAAGGCGGCGACTAGCACAAAAGAAGCAACCAGCACTACTATGGATTCTGCAACAGAAATGACTAAAGGTACTGCAGATGCAGCGTCAAATGCTGCTAGTTCAGCTGTCGATGCTACTAAAGAAACGGCCATATCAATAGGGGAAACGGCTAGTGAAGCTACAAACGCAGCAGTTGATGCCGCTTCAAATGTCATTGAGTCAGCAAAAGAAGCCGGTGCCGGAATAGTAGAAACTGTTAAAGAGAAAACGTCTGATGTACTCGACTCCGCTAAAGAAATGAAAGATGATGCCGTTTCTAGCATGGCAACCACAGATGCCGAAGCAGAGAAAAAATCTACTGATCTCATGGACGAAGCAAAAGGTACGATAGACAGCTTAAGCCAATAGATCTAACCTGAACCCAACACATAAGAAAGCCCCTTTTAGGGGCTTTTTTTATTATGCTTTTCAATTTCACGCTCTCCTTAAGCTTCATCACTTCTTTTCAGCTGACTTAATTTCCCAATAAGGCTGCAGAATAGTTTTAGAACCAGCTCCGCAACCTATGACAGATTTCATTACCTCTTCCACGGGTAAATCAATCGGAGAAACAGCCGATGCCGGCAAGTGAAAGATATTGCCCGATGTTGGATTCGGTCCGGTCGGAACAAATACGCTGTAATAACCATTTGAATGTTGGTCGGTGATGAACGCGGTCATTAAAGTTTCATTTCCGAAAGGTCTAACTAATGCCACAGCCGAATAAGTTGACGCGCGCTCGCCAAATAACTGCTGAAAGGTTTGCGTGGTTAACCGATAACCAGGGATAAACCGTCCTAACAATGCTTCTGCCTTGGTGTGAATGAATGCGCCCACCTGTGTTTTAACAACAATACCGATAAAAAAGCATGCTACAGCAATCGCCGCAATAACCAAAAAACTCACCATCATTTCTTGCATTTGCGATTTAGCAACGATGATCCTAGTCAGTGGCTCAATGATCTCATTAACCCATTTAAAAACCCAATTAAAGACAATTAGTAACAGTGCCGCTGGGAAAATAACACTCAATCCACCCAGTAGAGAAGTTTTAATGAAATTACGTAAATTTTTATAATATTTAGTCTTTTTAGTGACTCTCATCCAAAACCCCATTAAACCGCCAAACGCCAAAAGTGAAAATAAAGCCTCCTAACGAGGTCAGCCCCAGCAGCGAATCCCAGAGAATATCGAGTCCCGCTCCTTTAAGTAAGATGCCATAGCCCATTTCAATATAATAATAGAGTGGGGAGAAATACATTGCCTGCCGAAGACCAGGAGGCATCGCCTCGGGGGGCGTCCATACGCCAGACAGCAATATAACCGGGGCCAGAATCATGATTGTTAACATGCCCACCTGGGCAAGATTTCGGCTCATCGTCGCAGCCACTAGGCCGATTCCAGCAGTACTGAATACATACAACAAGGTCACTGCAAAAAAAAGCGGTAAACTCCCTTTAAAGGGGACATCAAAAACCAGCCCTAAAATTAAGAAAATACTCACGGCTGTGCCCAGCAAAATCACAAATATCATTGAAAGTACTTTAGGCAACAGAATTTGAATCGGTGACAGTGGTGAAACAATCAGCTGTTCAATGGTTCCTCGCTCCTTTTCACGTACCGTTGCAGCCGCAGGCAAAACAATCGACAGCACGGTAATAACCGTCATCAGCTCCGCAATGGTAAAGAACCAAGCATCATTCTGATTGGGGTTGTACCAGACCCTATGTCGGTCTTCAATTCGAGGCAGTACCTGTAAACTTTCTGCGGTTAATCCGGCTCTATCTAAAGCGGCATCAAGGCCATATTTACCCACAATTTGTCCCGCATAACTCGCGGCCAACGTGCCGAGTACTGCGTTACTGGTGTCAATTTGCAGCTGTACAGCCGTCTGTCGACCTTCCATTAAATGTTGCTGAAATTTGGGTGGAATATCGAGCGAGGCCATAACCTGACCTTCGTCCAATAAACGCATCGCTGTTGAACTATCTAGAACTTCACCATTGAGACGAAAATAGGGGGGACGAAACTGGTAAATGAGTTCTCTCGACGCAATGCTATGGTCGTTATCAATAACGGCAATACCGGCTTTATTTAGCTGTAGGCTCACACCTGAACCAGCAATATAAATATCCATTGTAAAGGCGTAGACAATCACAAACATCAACGCCACATCACGAAACAATTGCAGCAGCTCTTTAGCCGTTAAAACCCGCAAACGGCGCAACCACAAAAGTATTTTTTTCGGTAGTTGAACACTCATGCTTTAGGCGTTTTGCGAAACAGAAAGAAACTTAATAACCATAAACCGCTTGCATAAATAACAAGCATAAATAAATCCACCCACAGCACCTCAAACCCCACCCCTTTAATAAAGCTCCCTAAAACAATATTGGTGTAATACATGGCGGGAAATAAGTGTGCTTCAATCTGTGCTGCCGCCTCGAGTGATGAAACAGGCACCAACAGGCCCGAATAAAGTACCGAAGGAACAACGGTAATAATGGCGGTCATAATCATTGCCGCCACTTGTGTATGAACAACCAATGAGACGAACAGCCCAATACCGGTGGTACAAACGACATAAACCACTGAGGCCAGTATAAAAAAGAGCGGATCACCTTTAAATGGCGCACCAAACAGGGCCGTTGCCATCAACCAGAGAATAAAAACATTAATGATCGAAATACCGATATAAGGCAAAAGCTTTCCGATTAGAAATTCACCCCGCGACACCGTAGAAGTATAAATATTATAGATAGAGCCATTTTCCTTCTCACGCACCACCCCAAGTGCCGTTAAAAAGGGGGGCGAGACCATAAGAATAAACATCACTAACGCTGCCGCCACCGACCAGCGACTATTTAATTCTTGATTATAGAGATAGCGCAACTCAAGCCGAACAGGTGAAACCAGTGCTCTTGCCTGCTCAAGTGTCACCCCCTGTTTTTGTGCAATCCATTTTGCCATGAGTTCTGCATTTTTTGCGGCATTAATAGCTATTACATAACCTTTTGCCGTTTGCGCACGGAAAGGAAAGGTGCCGTCAATCAAGGTTTGTACGGGCGAGGGACGGCCAGCAATCAAATTTTTCTGGAAATTTTCTGGGATGATAATGGCGAGCCGGATTTTACTGTCTGCAATTAAAGGCGATAACGCCTGCTCACTGTGCACATCGCCTTGGTAGTCAAAATAACGAGAACTCATAAATTGGTGCAGATAATCGCGGCTCATTTCACTACGATCTTGGTCCAATACCGCAAAAGGTAACTTCTCAACATCCAAAATAATTCCGTAGCCAAAAACTAGCATCAAAACACTGGGCACTACAAATGAGAGTACAAAAAAGAGCCTGTCGCGTAAAATTTCACGCCATTCTTTAAAGGCCAATACACGAATTCGCCTTATATTCATCATGCGCCCCTTTTTGACTCCAGGGCTAGCACACGATAAACAAACACATCTTCCATCGTTGCGGAACGTTTATTAATGGCGATAACCTTCACTCCCTGTTGGGCTAATAAAGCGTTAATTTGAGCAGTTGCTCGATCAACTTCCTGAACAAACAGGTGAACCCGCTTACCAAATAAAGCCGCTCCCTCAAACTCGCTCTTTTCTAGATGCGCAAGCGCAACTAATGGCTTGTCGGTCAAAACCTCCAGCAATTGCCCTTTTTCCCTCTGCAACGCCTGCTTCATTGCATCAGGCGCATCATTTTCTACCACTCGTCCTGCGTACATCAAAACAATATGATCACAGTGCTCCGCTTCGCTCATATAATGGGTGGTCACTAATATCGCAATATTTTCCTGACGTGACAACCGTACCAGAATATCCCAAAAAAGCCGCCGCCCAACGGGGTCAACACCCGATGTTGGCTCATCCAAAAATAGCACCTTAGGTCGGTGTACCAACGCACAGCCCAAAGCAAGCCGTTGTCGAATACCCATAGGCAAACTTGCCGCTCTACTTTTTTCAAAGCCTCCTAGCCCTGCCATTTGTATAACCCACTTTGTTCTTTCTACGGTCTGTTTTGCATTGAGCCCATAAATTCCCGCATAGAGGCGGATATTCTCAACCACAGTTAAATCTAGGTAGAGGGAGAACGCCTGTGACATATAGCCAATCCGCTCTTTAATCACTCTCCCTGCACGACGCATATCCGCGCCCGCCACGAACCCTTCGCCCTCAGTGGGCTTAAGGATGCCTGTCAGCATTCTAATAGCGGTGGTTTTGCCCGCACCATTAGCTCCTAACAAACCAAATATCTCTCCTTTTTTAACCTGAAAACTAACACCATCAACCGCTCGAAAAGTATCAAAGTCACGCGTCAACCCCTTCGCCTCAATAGCTAATTCACTGCCTGCATTGGATACGGTGGAACGTTCTATAAATTGATACAACTCACTCGGGTGACGCTTTAAGTCAACAAGGTGGCGCCGCCTTAACAAACTAACAAATGCATCCTCCAGTGCAGGTGCCCCGGCATATAAATCGTGTAGCGTCATCTCTGAAATAGCGTTGGTCACAGCTTCTTTTGCATCCGCTGGCAACAAATCATCTACGAATATTTTCAGCCGTGGCCCTATCGCCTCAATTTGACTAAAGTGTCGGTTGAGCTTATCGAGAGCCTCAATTTGTGGCTCAACACGTAATTCGACGATACTTCCCGGCGCCTGTTGCAGAATGGTTTCTGGCTCTCCTGCTGCCAGCACCTTGCTTTCATGCATCAAAGAGAGCCGTTGAAAACGAGTTGCTTCATCCATATAGGAGGTTGAAATAAGTGCCGTTACCCCTTTTTCACGTAACAATGTTGCAAGAATGGCCCAAAAATCTCGTCGAGAAACAGGGTCAACACCCGTTGTGGGTTCATCCAAGATGATTAGCGAAGGCTCATGAATTAACGTACAAACCAAACCCAATTTTTGTTTCATGCCACCCGATAGTAGCTTCATTGGCCGTTTGACAAAAGGCTCTAGCCGCGTCATCGCCAACAATCTACTTTTACGCTCAACCAATACGTCAGCGGGTACATCACGTAATTGAGCGAAGAAATCTATATTTTCTTCAACTGACAATTCATCATAAAGGTTTAGACCCAAACCTTGAGGCATAAAGCCGATACGTCCTTTTATATTCTCAGCGGCCACTTCAGAGTCAATTACTTCCCCAAAAATTTCTACCTGCCCGCCATCGTAAGTTAACACCCCCGCAATTGCTTTCATCAGAGTGCTTTTACCCGCACCATCAGGTCCAATTAATCCATAAATTTCACCCGCGTTGACCGTTAGATCTACACCATCCACAGCAAGGTTTTTGCGATAGAACTTAGAAAACCCCTGAACCCTTACAATCGGTTCAGGCTCAATGGCACTCACCAGCGAGGGTTGGCCCACTCAACATCCTCCTGCCAACGAATAACAGTATCAGCGGGTAAACCTGGGCTTAAGCTGTGATCGGGGTTCTCATCTAAATAAAGCTTAACGGCATAAACTAACTTCACCCGTTCATCCGGTGTTTGGACCTCTTTAGGAGTAAATTCGGCTTGTGAAGCGATATAGCGCACCGTTGCTGCAAAAGGCTCATCAGGAAAGGCATCCGTGTAAATACGGGCAGCTAAACCCAGTCTAACTTTACCAATATCCTTTTCAGGGATATAGACCTTTAGGTAAAGCCGACCCAGATCGACAATATCAAACAATGGACTTCCTGCAGCGACCACTTCACCTTCATCGGCAACCCGGGTGGTAATCATGCCACTTGCCGGTGCACGAATTGTTAAATCATCCTGAACGCTCTGCACCTCCTGCAAAGCCGCTTTAGCCATTCCGCATCGCGCATTGGCAGCAACTAACCTGTCTTTAGTTACCTTCCAAGCAAGCGCAGTGCGCTCTGCTTCTTGCTGACTCACTGATCGTTTTTCTAATAAATTTTGCAGCCGATTATTATCCCGTAGACTTTGCTGTTCTAACGTTTCAGCAGCATCACACTGAGCTTTCGCGGCAACAACAGCACGCTCTGCTTGCATCACCTTTGCTTGTATTTGCGCATCATCTAAACGTGCCAAAACCTGCCCCTTAGTAACCGTGTCACCTTCACGTGCTTTAAGTTCTACAACTCTACCGGGAAACTTACTGGCAACACTGTAATGATCACCCTCAATACGACCATTGGCCTGAATTAATCCTTCAGGCAAGGGTTCCTTATGGAACCACAGCCACCCTACTGTAATAGCAATACTCGCTACTAGGGCAATCAGCAACAGTACGGCCTCCTTTTTTATTGAAAGGCTCATTCTCTAACTCCATGCAATACATTTATTCCAACCACAAAACATACTCCAGCTTATCTAACTATTCGTACGTGAAAACTATACAACCAATATTCTATAAGAGGCAAACACAAGAAAGCCCAAACTAATGGGCCCTCAAAGATATTCTTTACAAATAAGATCTAAGGTAAGTCTCAGAACGGAATATCATCATCGAAATCATCCATTGGTGCAGTAGGTTGTGCTGGCGCTGATGAGAAGTTGCTAGGCTTAGCAGCCCCTCCTGCCCCAGCTGATGGAAACTCAGCTGAGCCACCACCTCGGCTATCTAACATTTGCAACGTACTCCCTTTTATTTCTGTGCTATAGCGATCCTGCCCGCTTTGGTCTTGCCATTTGCGAGTATGAATTGAGCCCTCAACATATACTTTTGAACCCTTTTTAAGATACTCGCCCGCTACCTCGGCTAATCGATTAAAAAACGCCACTCGATGCCACTCTGTTTGTTCTTTTTTTTCACCTGTGTTCTTATCTTTCCACGTTTCCGATGTGGCGACGGTGATATTGGTTACCGCACTACCGCTCGGCATATAACGCGTTTCAGGGTCTTTACCCAAATTTCCTACTAAAATTACTTTGTTCACACCAGCCATAATTCACTCCAATTATTGACGCTCATTTAAAGCGCTTGCTCATATTTTAAGAGATGATCGCGTCTAACGCCGCTTCATCTAATAACTCATTATCTACTTTTAAATAGGCCGTAGAATCGTCAACCGATATCCCCACATCTAACACGCCTTTGACAGCTAATAGCTTATCAGTTATTTGTTTTGCTTGCTCATCGGTTTCAACGTCTACATTTTTCAACAAACTACTCATGTGCCGAGGTGATTTCATACTTAAGGCGACTAAAAACCAAACAAATAAAATAACGGCGCATACCAAAAACACGTCCAGCAAACCATACTGGCTCCAAACCAAGCCCCCCATTAAACCGCCACAAAACGCACCAAAAAACTGAGAACTGGAGTACACGCCCATCGCTGTTCCTTTACCTCCGGCAAAGGCAATCTTAGAAATTAAAGAAGGCAAACTCGCCTCTAATAAATTAAATGCGGTAAAGAAAACAAATAAAGAGGCAACCATTCCCCACAGAGAGCCACTGAACAAATACAGCCCTAAACTGGCAAGCGATAAGGTCGCTATGGCACTCACAAAAACAAGTTTCATTTTCCGTTTTTTTTCGGCAATGATGATAAACGGCACCATCGCAACAACTGACAATCCCAGCACAGGTAAATAAACCATCCAATGGTTTTCAGCTGCAAGACCTAACTTACCTCTCATCAATAAGGGCAAGACAACAAACATCGCTGTCATCACTAAATGTAAACAAAAAATACCAAAATCAAGACGAAGAAGCTGGGTATCCTTTAGCACTTTTCCCATTAAGGCAGGAATTGGCTCTGCATCCTTATGCACGGCTATATTTTTTGCTTCGGGTACCACGTTATACAAAAGAAAAATGCCTGCCGCCGCTAACAGCGCAGTAAACCAGAAAATTCCTTGTAAACCGATAACCGACGCTAAAACAGGCCCCAATACCATCGCTACACCAAACGAAATACCAATGCTAATGCCAATCGTTGCCATTATCTTCGTCCGGTTTTGTTCCAGTGTTAAATCCGCTGCAAGGGCCATAATCGCCGCAGCGACGGCTCCGCTGCCTTGCAAGGCTCGACCCATAATAATGCCGTATATGGTCGTCGACATGGCGGCCACAACACTGCCGATTAAAAATAACAGCAAACCGATCGTAATGATTTTTTTCCGGCCAAACCGGTCAGACATCAAACCAAAGGGAATTTGCAATAACGCTTGCGTTAAACCATAAATGCTAATAGACAAGCCCAGTAGAACCGGCGTTATTCCTTCCAGGTGCTCGGTGTACAAAGCCATCACCGGCAAAATCATAAACAGCCCGAGCATACGCATCGAAAAGATACCAGCCAAGCCTAAGCTTGCCCTTTTCTCTTGTTCACTCATTACTGATGTTTGGCCTGATAAATCAGCCATAATTACTTTGCCTAGCCTTTTAAAAGAGGGGTATATTAACAGATTTGGCAATTTAATTAGATACGTAAATGGACACCATTCAAATTCGCGGTGCGAGAACCCACAACCTAAAAGACATTGACTTGGATCTTCCTAGAGATCAACTCATCGTCATCACGGGGCTATCGGGTTCAGGCAAATCTTCTTTAGCCTTTGACACGATTTATGCGGAAGGCCAACGCCGTTATGTCGAATCATTATCTGCCTATGCTCGGCAGTTTTTATCTGTGATGGAAAAGCCTGATGTTGACCATATCGAAGGGCTTTCGCCGGCCATTTCAATCGAACAAAAGTCGACCTCACACAACCCTCGTTCAACCGTTGGCACCATCACCGAAATTTATGACTATTTGCGCTTACTGTTCGCCCGTACAGGCATCCCTCAGTGTCCTGATCACAGTACATCGCTCGAAGCTCAAACCATTCCCCAAATGGTTGATGCCGTACTGGCATTAAACCCAGACAAACGTTGGATGTTATTAGCTCCCGTTGTTCAAGATCGCAAAGGCGAGCATTTTAATGTATTAAATGACCTACGTAATCAAGGCTTTATTCGCGCCAGAATTGACGGCGAAGTGGTTGAGCTGGACGATGCTCCTCCTTTAGAGCTGAAGAAAAAACACACCATTGAAGTGATTATTGATCGCTTTAAAATTCGCGATGATTTATCCGTTAGGCTCGCCGAATCCTTTGAAACGGCTTTAAAACTCACTGAAGGCATTGCCGTTATCAGTAGCATGGATGACGATGAGGAAATTTTATTTTCTGCCCGTTTTGCCTGTCCGATTTGTGGCTACAGCATTAGCGAATTGGAACCACGTACGTTCTCATTCAATAGCCCAAAGGGCGCGTGTTCCAGTTGCGATGGCTTGGGTATCAAGCAATACATTGATCCAAAACAAGTGCTACACAGCCCTGACATCAGCTTAGCCGGCGGGGCTATTCGCGGTTGGGACAAGCGCAATATGTATTACTATCAAATGATTATGTCGCTGTCTAAGCATTATCATTTTGACCCAGAACAACCCTTTAATTCGTACCCGAAACACACCCAAGATGTCATCTTATTTGGCAGCGGTGACGAACCGATTGTTTTTAAAACGCTTAATAGCCGAGGCGAAGCAATCAAACGCACACACCCTTTCGAAGGCATTATTCACAGCATGGAACGGCGTTATCGCGAAACAGATTCAAACACTGTTCGCGATGAACTCGCAAAATACCTCTCAAGTAAAGCCTGCCCAGATTGTCATGGGCAACGCCTTAACAAAGCGGCGCGGCATGTTTTTATTGATACACATAGTCTGCCTGAGATAACAAACCTGTCCATTCGAAAATCCAGCGATTTATTTGCGTCGCTTAAACTCCCCGGCCACCGCGGTGAAATTGCCAAGAAAATTATTAAAGAAATTAAAACGCGGCTCGATTTTCTTATTAATGTCGGCCTCGATTACCTATCCTTAAATCGGAGTGCCGATACGCTGTCCGGTGGCGAAGCCCAACGTATTCGACTCGCCAGCCAAATTGGCGCAGGACTCGTGGGTGTTATGTACGTCTTGGACGAACCGTCTATTGGCTTACATCAACGAGACAATCAACGCTTAATCAACACCCTTTTTCATCTCCGCAACCTCGGTAATACCGTTATTGTTGTCGAGCATGATGAAGATGCAATTTTAGCCGCGGACTATGTCGTTGATATAGGCCCGCAAGCCGGCATTCATGGTGGCGACATTATTGCTCAAGGCTCGCCGCAAGACATCAAACAAAACCACAAATCAACCACCGGGCAATACCTGTCTGGCCGGCAGTTCATTGCCATTCCCAAACAACGCCACGCTGTTGATGAGAACAAACAATTACGCATTAATAATGCCCGCGCCAACAATCTAAAACATGTTAGCGTTGATATTCCAATTGGTCTATTTACCTGCGTTACGGGCGTTTCTGGCTCAGGCAAGTCCACTTTAATTAATGAAACACTGTATCCAACGGTGGCCAAAGTGCTGAATAAATCTTCCTTACCTATTGCCGCTAATGATGGCGTTGATGGGCTTGAACTAATTGATAAAGTGGTTGATATTGACCAGAGTCCGATTGGCCGTACTCCACGCTCAAACCCAGCGACGTATACGGGGCTGTTCACGCCTATTAGAGAACTTTTTGCTGCGACCCCTGAGGCTCGATCACGTGGTTATACACCCGGTCGCTTCAGCTTTAATGTAAAAGGCGGGCGTTGCGAGACCTGTAAAGGCGACGGCGTGATTAAAGTAGAAATGCACTTCCTTGCCGATGTGTATGTCAATTGCGAAAGCTGTAAAGGCCAACGCTACGGGCGCGAAACATTAGAAATTCGCTACAAAGGTAAAACCATCCACGAAGTGTTATCCATGACGGTTGAAGATGCTTGTGATTTCTTTGTGGACATTCCCGTTGTCTCTAAAAAGTTGCGCACCTTAATGGATGTTGGGCTCGGCTATATCACCCTCGGGCAAAATGCCGTGACTTTATCAGGCGGTGAAGCACAGCGTGTCAAATTATCACGTGAGCTTTCTAAACGCGATACAGGCAAAACACTCTACATACTGGATGAACCAACTACTGGCCTACACTTTGCGGATATTCAACAACTTCTCAGCGTTCTGCATACCTTACGCGATCATGGCAATACCCTTGTCGTTATCGAACACAACTTGGATGTAATAAAAACCGCTGATTGGATTATTGACATGGGCCCTGAAGGGGGAGATGGCGGAGGCGAAGTGATTGCGCAAGGAACGCCCGAACACATTGCTGAAAGCAAAGTCTCTCATACTGGCCTGTACCTAAAAGAACTGCTTAACAAAACCACAACAAACCAAACGGGATAACGAGGACACTTTTGATCAATTCAGCCACTAAACTGCTTCCTCTCTGGGCCATCTTATTGTCCACTCTTGCCTATCTAGCACCCACCCTTTTTACGCCACTTAAACCGAGTTTATTTTTCTTGCTCGGTTTAGTGATGTTCGGCATGGGCATGAGCTTAAAAGCAAATGACTTCTTGCTCATTTTTAAATCACCCAAACCGATCCTTTTAGGCCTTTTGCTACAGTTCCTTTGCATGCCTTTTTTTGCCTGGGGGCTGTCAACCTGGTTACAGTTACCCCTGGCCTTGGCCAGCGGCATGGTGCTTGTTGGTGCAAGCCCTGGTGGCACCGCTTCTAACGTAATTTGCTATTTAGCCAAAGGTAACGTGGCTTTATCTATCGCCATCACGACGTTTTCAACTTTATTAGCTGTTATTGCTACGCCGGCATTAAGTCTGCTTTATTTAGGAAAACAGGTTGATGTACCCGCCATGAAAATGCTGATGGATATCGTAAAAATTATTATTTTACCGGTCACAGCCGGCATCATCGTGAATCAACTCTTTGGGCGGTGGTTAGGCACTGCAAGACAAATTTTTCCATTAATATCTGTTTTTGCCATCGTATTGATTATTGCGATTATCGTTTCACTGAATCATTCTCGTCTCGGCTCCATTGGCATCATGTTGGTCTCCGCAGTTGCGCTTCATAACGCCCTTGGGCTGTTGGCCGGCTATTGGCTACCGCGTGCTTTTGGCATGGATCAACGTACCAGTAAAACCTTAGCGATTGAAGTCGGCATGCAAAACTCCGGTTTAGCCGTTGCATTGGCCGCTAAATATTTCTCACCGGCCGCTGCCTTGCCCGGCGCCCTATTTTCTCTTTGGCACAACCTGACAGGCTCACTACTCGCTTCTTTCTGGTCACGCGGTAAATAGCCTACAAAAAAACGCCCTCTATATGCACTGAGGGCGTTTGTACGTTGAAGCAATTAATATAACGCTGAACTCAATTCACAGCGCTTAAAATGCCCATTGGCCACGAAGTTGCATAATATCGGCTTCTTCGTTGTTGTGAGCTCCTCCCTCTATTTCAAGCACTTTTATATAATTGGCCGAAAAACGCAGTCCCGCTACTGGAAACCAGTTTAAGCCTAACGTGACATTATCCATTTCGCCGCCATCTATCCCTGCATCCATAAGATCAATCGTACTATAACGAAGTGCCAACTCCCATGCACCAACACCATGACGACCCAAAGGATTACTGGGCTTAACCCCTTTGAATTTTGCGCCTTTATGCGTATATGGACGTGTATCATTGGTTAAAAACCAACCCGCCTGTGCATACCAACCATCAAATGTTGGATCACTGGCCACCTCACGGTCTAGCGTCGTGCGAATATATTCAGCTTGCCCAGAAAACTTGTTTTGAACCACAGCAAACTCAGCACCTAAGGATACATAATTATCCACATCGATCAATGAAGCGGTATCGACAAAATTCACACCCGAGATATTGGTTTCAGGCTGTTGCTTAAATCGAACCTCACCACCTCGCGTGCTACGGTAATTTGCCGCCAAACCCAAGTGGACTAATGACCCTTTCTCGTTAACTGGCATCCAAGTAGCACGACCACCTAAACCCCAACCCTCATCATCTGAACCACCTTCTACATTGGCTTTATCACCAAACAAACCCACCGCTGCCGTCCAGTGTTGACGGTCTACACTGGCCATAACACCTATATGCCGGCCCGCCGTAAACGCATCAATAGAGGCTCTTTCAGTAAATTGTGTATTGTTGTCACTCACTTGATCTTGCAGCATGAAAGGGTCTCTAAAATGACCCGCTTTGACACTTAAACCTTCAAAATCAAAACCGTTATAGCCCAGCCAAATATCCGTGATCCCTTTTCTCGTATCACCGGCTCCAGCAAAGTCGTATTCAAATTTGTAGAACCAGTCTTCATTTACCGTACCTTTAATATAGAGTCTTGCACGACGCACCTTCGTACCATCGCCTAACGTACTGCCATTACCCGCCCTATCTTCGCCATACCAAGCAGAATCCAGTTGCATACGACCGCCAATTTTTGTTGTAAACCCACCATCGCGAGACTTAACGGCCAACCCTCCTTTACTAACGTCCACCTGCGTTGCTTTATTCAATTTGGCCTGAATTTCAGCGGTTTCAGCCTTTTTTAGTTGTTGCGATGCTTGAGCCTCTGCGAGTACACGTTGGTATTGCGCCTTCGTTAACGTGCCGTTTTCATGTAGCAGCGTTAATAAGGTCATCAACTCCGATCCTGCTTGAATTGGGGCTGATAAGCTCGCACAGACAATCCCCGTTAAGACTTGTTTTTTAAATTTCATTCCGTTTCCTTATTATTGATTTATAAAATGCCGTCAGCTTGTAGCAAACAAAATGCCACCCATGAAAACCCCCTTGCCCCCCCTTGTAATAAAGACACTTAACAACAAACAAGCCAACCCAAGGCTAGACTTAAGCGACATTCTGTCTCAAAATAAAGACATTACTGACAACCTGTCTTAAAAATTCTTGTCATGAACATCAAAAAGCCCCTTGCAGAACGCAAAGCCATCCGTGACCAGCACACTTTTTTTGGCAACACCCCGGCTGTCATTCAATTAATGGGGGAGATAAAACGCGTCGCCACTAAAAACACCCCTATTTTGCTAGAAGGCGAAACCGGCACTGGCAAGAGCTTATTAGCTAGAAAAATTCATGAGCACAGCCAACGTAGCGGACCCTTTGTGTCGATAAACTGTGCAACCTTCAGCCCTAACTTACTGGAAACTGAATTATTTGGTCATGCAAAAGGGGCGTTTACCGGGGCTAAAAATGCCCGTAAAGGTCTCGTTGCCACCGCTGAAAAAGGCACACTTTTTTTGGATGAAATTGGTGAGCTACCATTGGAATTTCAACCCAAACTATTGCACTTATTAGAAGAAAAATCCATTCGCCCTGTAGGATCTGATAAAGAATACAGCACCGCTGTTCGTATTATCTCTGCCACAAATCAACACTTAAAAAATCGTGTAAAAGAAGGGCTGTTTAGAGCAGATTTATATTATCGACTCAGCGTTATTCCTTTTACAGCACCCCCCCTTCGAGAGCGAACAGACGACATTGAAGCGCTTGTAAACACTTTTATCGATCAGCTTTGCGAGGAACATGAACTTCCCAAACCGCCCCTGACAGCCACGTCCATCGAGCTGTTAAAAAAACAACCGTGGCCAGGTAATATCCGCGAACTTCGGAATCAAATAGAACGGTCTTTATTATTAAACGTACCTCTACACGACAAACTACTCACCCCTGAAGCAGGTTTAGAACCCACCGAAGCGTCTTGCTTAAAATCACACGAAAAAACCCAAATTCTTAAAGCAATCAGTGAAAGCAACGGAAATAAATCCCAAGCAGCTTCAACGCTAGGTATTTCTCGTCGCACGCTAGATAGAAAACTAAAACGATGGCGTGAAGCAGCTGCCTGAACGTATCTTTTTATCAACGCCTCTAGGTTGGCGGCACTTTTCAGCGTAAACTATCGCTCGTCCAACAACCTGAATTTAGCCAACTCAATAACTATGCGTACCAGCGATTTTCCACTCAATACTGTAAAAGAAACCCCTGCTGATGCTGAGATCATTAGCCACCAATTAATGATTCGTGCGGGACTGGTTCGCAAACTTGCAGCCGGTTTATACAATTGGCTGCCTTTGGGCGTTCGAGTCTTGCAAAAAGTGCAAAACATCGTGCGTGAAGAAATGGACAAAGCTGGCGCGTTAGAAGTCTTAATGCCCGTCGTACAACCTGCTGAACTATGGCAAGAATCGGGCCGATGGGAACAATACGGGCCCGAATTAGCACGTTTGAATGATCGACATGGGCGGGAATTTTGCCTTGGCCCAACGCATGAGGAAATAATTACCGAACTGGCCCGAAACGAAATAAAAAGCTACAAGCAACTCCCCCTTAATTATTATCAAATTCAAACCAAATTCCGCGACGAAATTCGACCGCGTTTCGGTCTCATGCGCTCACGCGAGTTTTTGATGAAAGATGCCTATTCTTTTCATATGGATGAAGCCTCACTCCAAGAAACGTATGACCGTATGTTTCAGGCATACAATAATATTTTCAATCGACTCGGGCTTAATTTTCGACCAGTGTTAGCAGATACCGGCTCAATTGGCGGAAATGCATCACACGAGTTTCATGTATTGGCAGAATCGGGGGAAGATGAAATTGCCTTTTCAACCGACAGCCAATATGCCGCGAACGTCGAAAAAGCTGAAGCCGTTGCGCCTTCGCAAACACGAGCCGAACCTGACCAAACGCTTGAAAAAGTTGCCACCCCTCAACAAAAAACAATTGAAGAGATCAGTCAATTTTTAGACATTCCTGCTTCTCAGTGCCTTAAAACCTTGCTGGTTAAATCAGAAGATGATGGGCTGATTGCGTTACTTCTTCGTGGCGATCATCAGCTTAATGAGATAAAAGCTGAAAAACTTCCCGGCGTACAAAACCCTCTGGCCCTGGCGACCGATGAAGACATTCAACAAGCAATTCAGTGTGAAACAGGGTACATTGGCCCTATCAATTTAAACATCCCATTAATTGTTGATCGCAGCGCAGCCCGTATGGCTAACTTTGCCTGCGGTGCGAATGAAAATGGTTTCCATTACACGGGGGTAAATTGGGAACGAGACATAGCAGAACCTACTCGCATTGAAGATATTCGCCAAGTCGTAGAAGGTGATTTAAGCCCCGACGGTGAAGGCACGCTAACCATCGCACGCGGCATTGAAGTGGGCCATATTTTTCAGCTTGGCACGAAATACAGCGAGGCGATGAATGCCTGTGTGCTGGATGAAAATGGCAAAAATACCGTCATGACGATGGGGTGTTATGGCATTGGCGTAACCCGTGTTATAGCAGCAGCTATTGAGCAAAATCACGATAATAAAGGCATTACCTGGCCCGCTGCTCTCGCCCCTTTTGAAGTCGCTTTATTGCCCATGAATATGCATAAATCCGAGCGCCTTAAAGCAGCCACAGAAAAGCTTTATCTGGCATTAAAAACTGCTGGCGTTGACGTGTTATTTGATGATCGCAAGGTACGCCCCGGCTTTATGTTCTCTGACATGGAGCTGATCGGCATTCCCCACCGAATCGTCTTAGGAGACAAGGGGCTCGATAACGGCATGGTGGAATATCGCGCTAGAACAGAAACGGATAATCAGGATATCCCGCTAGACAATATTGTGGACTTTATCAGCCAGGCGATTAAAAACACAAAGAGCACTTAACCATGGAACCTAAATTTTGGCATGAACGTTGGACGAAAAATGAAATTGGCTTTCACTTAAAAGACGTTAACCCATTTCTAATCAAACACTGGTCAGCCCTTCACTCATCATCAAGCGACTCTGTTTTTGTTCCTTTATGCGGCAAATCTGTGGATTTAATCTGGCTATCTAAACAATGCGCCAGCGTGGTCGGCATTGAATTAAATCAACAAGCTGTTGAAGCGTTCTTTTCTGAGCATCACCTCAACCCCGAGATCACTCAATCAGAGCACTTAACATTGTATCAAGCAGGCAATATAACACTGTATTGCGGCGATATATTTCAACTGGAAAAAGGCGATGTAGAAAACTGTTCGTTAATCTACGATCGCGCCTCATTGGTCGCCTTTCCAAGTGAAATGCGGCGTTTATACAGCTCAAAACTGGATGAACTCTTTAACACCCCACATAAACGCCTGCTGATCGCTTTTGACTACGATCAACAACTCATGAACGGTCCACCTTTTGCCGTGTCGCCAGAGGAAGTGGACACGTTGTTTGGTCAAGATAAAAAAATCACTCACTTGGAAACAGCTTCTGTTCTTGAACAAAACAAGCGTTTTAAAGAACGAGGTATTTCCGCCTTACTTGAACATGTCTTTATTGTAGAAAAGCGCTAAAGCCGGTTTTTTAGCAACAAATCTTCAACCACAACGATACACATCCCGCAGGCCACATTCACCCCTGTTTTCTCTCGCACAGCATCAAGGTGATTTAACCGGTGCTCGTTAAGTAAGCTGACAAATTGCTTCTTTGTTACCCCCTTACATGTGCAAATAACATCGTCATCTTGAAACTGATACACTCGGACCTCTAATGATCGTGACCACAGCCTATAGGTGGCTCTGCTTCATAAGGGGTTTTTCTTTTTGGAGTATTCATTCGATACTGCACAAAGTCTTGCACATTATGGTGTTGTAAAAAGGGGTTACCCTTAATTTGCTCTTCCAAGGTTGATGTTTTTTTAACCGCGTAATTATGCCCCGGCAAAATAGTCGTCGATGCAGGCAAATCAGTGCGGATTTTATTTAATGTTTTAAACATCACTTCCGGGTCACCCCCTGTAAAATCACAGCGACCACAACCGAACACAAACATCGTATCGCCGGTTAATAAATCATTGTTTACATGGTAGCAAGCCGAACCCGGTGTGTGACCTGGCGTATGCAACATTTTAATGGGCGTTTTACCCAACATCAATTCATCACCGCCATGATGCAACGTTGGTGCGCCGTCGTGCTCACCCCAAAAGTCTGCTTCTTCTTTTAGCAAATGAAGCTCTGCATCAAAAACATCCAGCACATCTGATATACCGTTAATATGATCCGGGTGACTGTGAGTTAATAAAATATCTGTAATTTTATAGCCGCGTTCGTTCACCAGTTCTATCGCCTTTGGCACATCCCAGGCAGGATCAACAATCGCCGCTCTTTTTGTTGCATGATCCTGAATCAGATAGACAAAGTTTTCCATTGGCCCCAATTCCAGCGCATCAATTGTATATTGATTATCACTCATCACTTGCTCCTATAATTCGCGTGTTTCACTAAAGATAATATCTGGCCACCGCTCTTGTGTTAACGATAAATTGACTCGGCTTTTTGCTAAATATACCAGATAACCGCCCCCATCTTCTGCCAGGCTATCGTGCGCCTTCTTTTTGAATTCTTCAAATTTTTTCGGATCGTCGCAACTAACCCAGCGAGCCGTGGTAATGGGGGCATTGTCATAAACACACTCCACGTTATACTCGCTTTTAAGTCGCTGTGCCGTCACCTCAAATTGAAGAACGCCTACGGCGCCTAAAATCAGGTCATTATTTCTTAACGGTTTAAACAGCTGAGTCGCCCCTTCTTCAGTTAATTGAGTCAGCCCTTTTTGCAACGCCTTCATACGTAAGGGGTCTTTTAAAACAGCCCGACGAAATAATTCAGGGGCAAAATAAGGAATGCCACCAAATTTCAGTTTTTCACCCTGCGTAAAGGTATCGCCCACTTGAATCGTTCCATGATTGTGCAACCCAATAATATCACCCGCAAAGGCATGAACTACATTTTTACGACTATCTGCCTGAAAGGTAATGGCATTACCCACTTGAATATTCTTACCAATCCGCACATGGCTCATTTTCATCCCCTGTGCATATTCACCTGAACAAATACGCATGAACGCAATACGGTCACGATGAGCAGGGTCCATATTTGCCTGAACTTTGAAGACAAAGCCAGTAAATTTTTCTTCCTCTGGCATCACTTCACGTTCAACTGCCTGACGTGACTGAGGAGCGGGCGCATATTCAGCAAACGCATCCAGTAATTCACCCACACCAAAATTATTCACTGCCGAGCCAAAAAATACCGGCGTTTGCTTGCCTGCCAGATAAGCCGCCATATCAAAGGGGGCACTGGCTTCCCGGACAAGCTCCAATTCTTCCAGAAAGTTATCAATTTCCACACCCACCAGTTCTTTTAACCTGGGGTCGTCCAAACCTTTAAAAATCTCGCCGGTCGCGATTTTCCCACCGTGCGTTGGACTAAAGACATGTACCTCATCTTTATAAATATGATAAACACCTTTAAAGCCTTTACCCATCCCAATAGGCCATGTCATCGGGGCGCACTCAATTTTTAGAACCGACTCCACCTCATCAATCAATTCCAGCGGATCGCGACCTTCGCGATCCAGCTTATTAATAAACGTAATAATCGGCGTATCGCGCAGGCGACAGACTTCCATTAACTTAATCGTTCTTGCTTCTACACCCTTCGCACAGTCAATCACCATTAAAGCAGAATCAACCGCCGTGAGCGTCCGGTAGGTGTCTTCCGAGAAATCCTCATGGCCCGGCGTATCCAGCAAGTTCAACAACTTATCATTATGTTCAAATTGCATCACCGAAGTGGTAATAGAAATACCCCGCTCCTGCTCCATCTCCATCCAGTCTGAGGTTGCATGACGAGAGGCTTTACGGCCTTTAACAGAACCGGCTACTTGAATCGCACCCCCAAATAATAGTAATTTTTCGGTCAGCGTTGTTTTACCTGCATCAGGGTGGGAGATGATGGCAAACGTACGCCTCTTGTTAATTTCATTTGATAATTTACTAATTTCTGACACCTTAGAGTCCTTTTTTTACTTTTTTTTAGCCATCGGAATATCTTCCAGATGCTTGTTGATTACTTCAATCACGTCGCTATTAAGCGCCAAATTGGTCTTTTCGCTCTGCCATTTTTCATGGAAAAGCTCTACCGTTTCACTTGCCGTATCCAAAACCAGTTTTTCTGGCAACCGTGCCTTTGCCGCCAAATGAGACAGTTCATCCATGGTGAAGTCAGCAAACTTCTTGCTCCTGCTGACTTTCAACGCGGCTTCCTTATCCGTGATATAAGGAATTGTTGAAACAAAATCATAAGCAGGCGCAATGGATGCCGTGCGTTTATCTTTATAAATCACTGACCAGTTTTTAAGGTGCATATCGGCATTGCCGATCAGCGTGTTAAACACCAGCCTGCGGATAAACTCGGCGATATCCTCTTCTTGTCCTTCTATACCGATAACCTGCGCGATATTGCGCATACTGGCTTTCTTGTACTTGTCATGTGGATAGACACCAAACACTTGCGCAAAGTCTTCAATATGAATGGCCTGCCCATCGGCGCGATCAAAGCGTTTAATCGCAACGGCGCTATTGCCAAACTTGCCAATGCCTTCTGGGATATTGGCAATCTGATCAATCGGCAGTAGCTGAGTTTCAGGTACGTCCATACCCAACATCCGCGCCAATTCCATCATTGAATATTCATTTTCTGGCACCGCCTCAAAGCGAGATGATGGCAATTTCACAATCCATGAACCGCCAGTACCAGAGACAGGAATGGTTAAACCGCCACTGGCAGGCTGCACGGCTGAAAATTTCAGCTGCACACCCGCCAACGAAAAGCGCATGGGGGCTTCGCGCTTGGTCTCTTCTTCGATATCTTCATATTCGTTGCTCGGCAATGCTTCACCATCAGCAGGCATAACCGTAATGGCTCCGGCTAAATCCTGCCCTAACACCCACAGCAAGAAAAATTCCCGTGCAGGGTTTACACCCGCGCGCTCTGCCAGATAGTTACGCATGGTTTCTTCTGGCAACAGATTGGAAAAATACGGCGTTAACTTGGTTTGGGTGGGTTTGAAATTAGTGATCAAGCCACCTAGTGCATCCTTGAAACCCAATCCTAAGACAGGCCGCGCTTCATCGTTGGCATAGGCATCCGTAAAGGCAAAAAGCGTTCGGTGATTGCCAACATTGGTAATCGTCGCGATAGGTTCGCCATAGAGCAGCACATTGAGTGTAGAAACGTT
>Ga0213864_10000050_pt1 | contig 48804 bp, 35 predicted proteins | sample PICome_5_FD_160078 | JGI IMG/M metagenome (GOLD analysis project Ga0213864, IMG submission 160078) | Coastal seawater microbial communities near Pivers Island, North Carolina, United States - PICO247 | ecosystem: Environmental > Aquatic > Marine > Coastal | place: USA: North Carolina... | reverse complement strand
TATTAATATTGTTATCAAGAACAAATAGTTCGTGTTGAGTGTAACGAAAACACAGTTGAACGTAGTTCAACTTTTAATAACTAAATACATTATACAGCTGGAACACTTGTGAATGAAATTATCTGAATTAATCTTTGAAACGCAAATATTATTGGAAGAAGAAACATTTGTAGTAAGAAAAACACCTAATGGAAAGAAATGGGGTGTTTACAATACTACATCTGGTACTAGTGTATTTGTGAGCAGTCATAAAGAAAAAGGTCAAGCTGAAAGAGCAGCTGAAAAATTAAGAAATCCAACTCCACCTCAACCTAAAGATAATAAACCACCGGCTCCAAAAAGTGAAACAAATAAAAACGCAACAAAAGCTAAAGCACCTGCAACTCCAGATACAAAAAATATAAAATTTAAGTCTGGTTTATCAATGGTAGGTGATAAGTTTTACTATTATTTGCCTGATGAAAAAAATGCTGTAATACTTAAAACCAAGAAAGATGCAAAAATATTTCAAGCACTTGTTGATGAATTAGTAGATGAAGGAAAAACACCTGCTCAAATTACAAAATTAACCAATGCAACTAATATTAGTAATACACTAGCTGCAAAAGATTTATCTCTAGACAAAATTCCATCACGGGTTGAAATAAAAACTAGATCGTTTACAGGTAAAACTATACAAGAATTTAAAAACTTTTTTGAAAAAGGCAATGCTACTAATACAAAGATTGCAAACTTTGTTAATAAAAGCAAGATTATGAGATTTTTTATAGGAGCGATACAAAAACTTGGACCGTTGTCGGCTCCGTTTGGATTATTCTTTGGTGCAATGATGGCTATTGGAGAAATTGAAGCTGAAATTGCAAGTGGACAAGGTAATGAGAAAGAACTTAATACAGAAGCTGATATAATTCGTGGACAATTATTAATTTTATTGGTTGCAGGTATTATTCCTTATTTAAGAGTTGCACGATATGTATCAATTATTCTAAACATACTAAAAACTGCAATACGATTAGGCGCAGTTACAGTAGCAGGAACAGCAACAGTTGTAACTGGAGGAGCAGCAGCACCCGTAGCAGGAGCAGGCATTGGCTTAACTTTTATAATCACTGAAGCAATATCTTGGGCAGCAATTTTAGTATTGTCAATGCCTCAAACACATAGAGCTATAGCTCAAGTGATAGCAGGCACTGTGTTAGGTGAATATCTTGGTAACGTAGGTGCATTTGTAAACGATGTATTGGGAGATTTAGATCAGCAGTTTGATGGAAAGTTTGGCACAGGATTTTTGAAAGATGCACTCACCACTGAAAAGAAAACTATCGGCGGTGTATCTGGAGAGTATTATGGAAACAGTGAATGGGCAAAAAATGTTTTTGGTGCATTGTTGTTTCCGGAAGGTGAAGACACTAGACTGGTTCCGTATATCAGTGAACAAAAAAGAGAAGATTTATTAAAAGCTGCTCTAAGTATAGAAGATGTTCCCGAAATGCCAAATTCACAAGAACCTGAGCCAAGTGTGAACAGTGGCGCCCCGGGATTTAGACCAGGACAATAATTAAAGCAGTGGTAATTTACTGTTTTTAGTATTTTCTATATTATCCTTTATGATTTTACTCATAATTTCATGATCTTCTAAATCTGTATCATAAAGTAGTTGCTCAATGGTTACGCCACCACGCATATACCAAGACAAACGATAACAACCTTCTTTGATACTTTTAATTTCATTTTCCATTTCATCGGCTAGCGAAATAATCGCTGTATCATCTAACTTCGCTAGCCTGTAACGAAAAAATCCGATGTATCTAAACTTACTCTAAGTTTGTCTTTGTGATTGCATTTATCGCATTCAATGTCTTCTGTTGGTAAACTCCAGTTTGTAATGTTGCTTTCGATAACACTTTTTACATGATGAAAAAACTTTACGTCTTGACCAGATGCTAAAAAGTTTACAATTTCTTGAGGATCTGTTTCAATTTCACCGTCAACTTCTATGCTCTTGACTTGATTAATAATACTCATAATTGTCAATTCATTTATTTGTGCAATAATACTTTCAATAGCTTCTTCTTTTTTTGCTTCATCTTCAATCAAAGGAATTTGTAAGTTTAATGCCCTTTGAAAACTAGTTTGTTTCTTTTGTACTTCTGTCCATTGTCTATAAGTCAAAGGTTGCAGTTTTACAATAAAATTTTCATATTCAACAGTATCATTATAGGTTTTTGTAACATAATAATCTAAATATTTTTGCAAATCAATTTCATATGCATTATCTTCACTGCATTTTTTACAAACAGTGTTTACAGTCATTTGTTGTCCATATGTAGCTATTCTTATAGCAATCAAAATGCTATCAATATCAACTGTCCTAATATTCCAAGGATCAAGAATACTAGGAATACAACTTTTCATGTTATTAGCAGTGGCTTCGCCATTGACTAACGCATCAGGTGTTTTAAAAGCTATTTCATCATTGGCTGTCATACTAAAAACTGCCAAAGACGTTGATGTACCATCTGCAATTATATTTTCATTGTACCATTTTCCATTACTAGGTAAATCAATGTACAACTTAGGTTGTCGCTGAAATTTCTGCAAAGGACTTTTTTTGTTTTCCATGAGGTTTTCCTATTAGGTAAATACTATAGCATATTTATTTAATCATTAAGTAGGAGTTTTATTTTTGGCAGAAGAAAGTAGAGCAGCAAGTTTATTCGGCTCAAGTCTAGATACATTAACCAAAGCCTTAGGTGGAACCGCAAAAACCGCTATAGGTTTAGGTGGAGCCCTACTTACTGGACAACAACAACTTAGTGCATACAGTGGTGCATTAGCAGAAAACACTGATGCTTTTGGCAAACTAGGCGGAGCACTTGGTAAAGTTGTAAATGGTTTAACACAATTTGCTGAAGCAAGCCTAGCAGAATATCAAGCTCTCACAGGCATCGGTGCTACGTTTGGCAAAGAAATAAAAGATATCAAAGTAGCTGCTGCTGAATTAGGAATGACAGTTGAAGATATGACTGGCTTCCTAAGAGAAAATGCAAAAGGTTTAAGAGCATTTGGTGGTACTACTGACGAAGCTATGGCACGTTTCAAAGCTCTAAGTAACACTGTATTAGACAGTGCTGAACTTGGAATGGAACTACGTAGATTAGGATACACTACTAAAGATATCAACGAAGGACTTGCTTTGTTTGGCGAAATTACACGAGCCAATGCTAACGAAGAAAGACAAACATTAGCACAGCAAGCAGTCAGTGCAAAAGCTCTAATGGTAGAATTAGATGGATTATCTAAATTAACTGGAAAACAAAGACAAGAACTTGCTGATGAAATGAGAGCAAGAAGACGTCAAGGTGATATTAATGCATTCTTAATGGGCAAGAACGCTGATGAACAAGCTGCATTTACTGCACAACTTACAGAACTACAAGCAAAACTAGGACAAGATGCTGCTGATGCATTTGTTGATATTGCATTAAGAGGTGCTCCTACCACAGAAGGTGCTCGCAATGCTATGCTCGCTATGGGAGACGGCGCTGATGAATTATACAATGCGGCTGCTCAATTCAACAGAGGCGATATTACAGCATTCCAAGACAGTTTACGCACTGCAACTGGATTAGCAGTAGACTTTCAAGACACTGAAGAATTTAGGAACACTGCTATTTTAGGAAGTGTGACTGGTGTTTCTGATGCTTTTGCTAAAGCCAGTGGCGCAGCAATCGATTACAAAAATTCAATTGATGCTACTAAAGACGACACAATGACTGCTCAACAAGCAGAAAAAGAAATACGTGCTCAAATTCAAGAACAACAACTTACTCAAATGGAGCAAGTAACTGGTGTGTTTGATGAAACAATGAAAGTGCAAGAAAATCTGCGTAAATTAACATCGCAGGTTATGGAAGAAACTATTCCACACATTGAAAATGTTGCTATTGCAGGTTTGGAAAAAATGCAAGCTGCAATGCCTTCTGCTAAAGAAATTGCAGATGGTATTACTACTGGTGTGAATAATTTATTTAATGCAGCTGATCGCACTGATGCACTTGCAGAAGCACAAACTGAAACTACTCGTAGTATAGACCAACTAGGTCCAAAAGTGGAAAGTGGAATACGAGAAAGTGCTGAAGAAACACAAGAAAAAACAGAAGAAGAATTAAAAAAATCAACAGAAAAAACTGTTAGCTCTATATCAACAGCAGAAGACAGATTAGCTAAAGCAAATGCTAAGGTAGCAGAACTTACAAGTCAAGGCTTTGACGACATGGATCCTCCAATGCGAGCAGCAAAAGAAGCAGCAGAAAAAGCTGCTTTAGCAGTTGAAAGATTAGCCGAAGCTCAAGAATTTACTATGACCAAAATTGATGCGTACAATAGAGCAAGAGCAGGCATGGGTACATTCAGTGGTGGATTTGCAGATGGTGGTAATATTCCTGCTGGAGGTTTTGGAATGGTAGGAGAAGCAGGTCCAGAATTTGTCACAGGTCCTGCAAATATAATGAGTGCAAAAAATAGTATGGGTGCAATGCAAACACTTATGAAAAGCATAAGAACATTAGATACAAATGTTCAAGAAGTAAGTTCTAATATGGAAAATAACATAAGTACTAGTAGCGAACCTAATATGTATAATATGGAAAGCAATAAAAAATTAGACACAATGATTAGTCTTTTAGGTCAACTAATACAAGTTGAAAACATGGCAGTCGGAACACAACGACAAACAATGAAAGCCACTAAAGGATTAACTGGGAATATGTTGAGAGGTGTATAAATGAGTTGGAAGAAATATTTTACTCCAGTTCCAACTGCGGATAATAGAAATGGTGGATATTCACCATTTAGTTTAAAAGGTAACAACGGCGTTGGCCCTGCTGCTGCTAACTATTCCTCACACCTTCCAGACGTATATGTTGGATCACCTAATCGTATTGAACGTTACAATCAATACAACACAATGGACAGTGATTCAGAAGTTAATGCTGCACTAGATATACTTGCAGAATTTTGCACACAAAAAAATAAATCAAACGATACACATTTTAAATTAGATTTTAAAGGCAATCCTACTAACAGTGAAATACAGGTTATTGGACAATATTTGCAGCAGTGGTGCAAACTAAACAAGTTTGAAACACGTATGTTTAGAACTATCCGCAATGCATTCAAATATGGCGATCAATTCTTTATCCGTGATCCAGAAACACAAAAATTGTTCCATGTAGATCCTAGCCAAGTTACAAAAATTATTGTAAACGAAAGCGAAGGCAAAAAGCCTGAGCAGTATGTTGTTAAAAATCTAAACTTTGCATTTGAAGCATTAGAAGCAACACCGCTTAACACACAAAACAGTTACGGTCCAGGTGGCACCAACGGTTATCAGCAAGTTAAACAACAAGGTATGACTGGTGGCAATCATACACCAAGTGGTAACACCAGTAGATTTGCACAAGAACACGACGAAACTTATGTAGATGCTAATCACGTATTGCATTTGAGCATGAGTGAAGGACTTGATCAAAACTATCCATTTGGTAACAGCCTACTAGAAAGTATTTTTAAAGTATACAAGCAAAAAGAATTATTAGAAGATGCGATTATTATCTATCGTGTCCAACGTGCGCCAGAGCGCAGAGTATTCTACGTTGATGTGGGCAATATGCCTTCACACCTTGCTATGCAGTTTGTGGAGCGTGTAAAAACGGAAATACATCAAAGACGAATCCCATCCAAGACAGGTGGTGGCACAAATGTTATAGACAGTTCATATAATCCACTGTCAATCAACGAAGATTACTTCTTTCCACAAACTGCTGAAGGGCGTGGATCAAAAGTTGAGACTCTACCAGGCGGTACTAACCTAGGAGAGATTGATGACCTTAGATACTTTACTAATAAGTTGGTACGCGGCTTACGTATCCCAAGTTCGTACTTACCAACTGGAGCAGATGACGGCGCTTCACAGTATAATGATGGACGTGTGGGTACTGCCTATATACAAGAACTACGCTTCAACAAATATTGCGAACGTTTGCAATCCATGGTTGAAGAAGACTTCAACAAAGAGTTCAAACTATTCTTACAAAGCAAAGGCGCAAACATAGACTTTAGTATGTTTGATTTGAGGCTAACACCTCCACAAAACTTTGCAGCATACAGACAAGCAGAACTTGATAACAATCGTATTAGTACATTTACAAGTATGGCAGCAGTGCCTTATATTTCAAATAGATTTGCATTACAGAGGTTCTTAGGACTTAGCGAAGAAGAGATTGCAGAGAATGAACGTTTATGGCAAGAAGAAAATGATGAAAACTTAACAGATCTAGTTACAGACGATATGGCAGGAGAAATGCGAGGCGCAGGACTTAGTGGTGCTGACCTTGCAGGCGACTTAGGTGGTATTGAAACTGATCTAGGTGGCGATGCTGGCGGCATTGATGGCGGCACAGGCGAAGGTGTAGATACAAACACAGAAGACGACCTCGGCGACCTCGGCGGCGGTGGAGAAGAAACAGCACAAACTATATAAATAATAATATGATACTAAGAGAACTATATTACTTTAACAAAGAAACAATGGAACCGGAAGAGGATAAAACATACGATCCTGAAAACGATACCGATGTGATTAAAGTTGATGATGAACGTAAAAGTCGTTTGACTCTTAAAGATATCAACAGAGCCCGCAAAGCAAGCGATGCCCATAGAGACCAAAAAGCCAAAGATTTGAATTATATTAGACAAATGTACGGATTAGCAGCACAGGCAGCACTTGGCGGAGTTTAATGGCAAACAGAACAGCGTTTGTACTAGGTAATGGTACTAGTCGCAAAGAAATCAATAATCAAAAATTAAAAAATTATGGTGTAGTATATGGCTGCAATGCTTTGTACAGAGAGTTTGCACCTGATCATTTAGTTTGTGTAGATACAAAAATGATTACCGAAATAAATGATGTACAGTATCAACACAAACATAATGTATGGAGCAATAGAAATAAACTTACAGAACGTACACCTAATGTTAAATTAATGGATCCAAACAAAGGTTGGAGTAGTGGACCTACTGCATTATTACTTGCTAGTCAGCACGGTTATAAGACAATTTATATTTTAGGATTTGATTATGTAGGCATTGGTGAAAATAAAGAATTTGTAAACAACATATATGCAGGTAGTAAAAATTACAAAGGAACCAAAGACAGAGCAACATATTATGGAAACTGGCAAAGACAAACTATGATGTGTATAAATCAGTTTCCAAGGACTAAATACTATCGAATACAAAAGTCAAAGAACGATTACGTTCCAGACCATCTTAAAGATTTATCTAATTTATCGCATATCACAGTAGAAGATTTTGCGAAAAAGTTCCAGTAAACTATAAAATGGGCCGTTTTGACCCCATTTTACACGTATATTTTCAAAAAAGTGTAAATATAATAGACAGCCTTGACAATAAAGGAGAATGACATGACTGATCGCAACAAGTTTGAAGAAATGCTTGAGCGCCTCGTCAACGAAGACAGAGAAGGTGCAGAAGCATTGTTCCACGAAATCGTGGTAGAAAAATCAAGAGATATTTACGAATCACTACTTGAAGATGAAGAAGAAGTAGAAGAAACAACTGATGAAGAAGTTGATGAAGCTACAGATGAAGAAGTAGATGAATCAGAAGAAGATCTAGACGAAGCAACAGATGAAGAAGTAGACGAAGCAACTGACGAAGAAGTTGACGAAGCTGCTGATGAAGATCTAGATGAAGCAGACGAAGAAGTTGACGAAAACTTTTTTGGTGACGAAGTCGCAGTAGAAGGTGACCCAGTAGACGATATGATGGGTGACGTAGAAGATCCAGATATGGCAATGGAACCAGAAATGGGTGACGACGATATGGGTATGGGCGACGAAGAAGGCGATGTAGAAGATCGTGTTGCAGACCTAGAAGACGAACTAGAAGCTCTAAAAGCAGAATTTGAAGCTATGATGGGCGACGAAGAGCCAGGTGATGAAGAGCCAGCTGATGATATGCCAATGGATATGGATTCAGAAGAAGGTGACGACGAAGAAGCTGAAGAAGAAGCAATTGCTTTCGAAGACGAAGAAGTAGAAGAAGCAGCTGACGAAGAAGTAGAAGAGTCAAAAGCACCAAAGTCACAAACAGAAATTATGCGTGAATACACAGATAAAGTCACCGGCGGCGGCTTAGATGCTTCTAAAATTGGCGGAGACAATGGTGCGAATGCAAAATCAGTAGTTGCAGGTAAAAACGATATGGGCGGAACATCTGCAAATATCGCAAAAGGTGGAGACGCTGACACAGGCGGCACAACCGGCGGCTTAGCAGCACCATCAACGAAAGAAGATAACGCAGGGAATGTAAACGTTCCAGGCGGTAAGGCTTCAAAATCAATGAAGTCACAACCCGGCCATGGTGCCGAGAAAAAAGGCAAGCCAGAAGGTGCTGACAAAAGCGCAGGCTCACCTTTAAATGGTGCTCCTAAAAGAGCAAAATAAGGACTGATTGATGAAGGTACTAAGCGAACATCTGAATTTCGACCAGGCTAGAATTGTTGTTGAGTCTGCTAACGAAGGTAAAGATCTTTTTATGAAAGGTATTTGCATTCAAGGCGGAGTACGCAACGCAAATCAGCGTGTATATCCCGTTAATGAAATTGGCAGGGCTGTCACCACACTCAACGAACAAATTAGTGGTGGCTATTCAGTGTTAGGCGAAGTTGATCATCCTGACGGACTTAATATAAACTTAGACCGTGTAAGCCATATGATTACAGAAATGTGGATGGATGGACCAAACGGTTATGGTAAGTTAAAAATTCTACCAACTCCGATGGGACAACTAGTTAGAACAATGCTAGAAAGCAACGTTAAATTAGGTGTCTCATCTAGAGGGTCTGGTAATGTAAGCGAAAGTGGCGGTGGAGAAGTATCAGACTTTGAAATCATCACAGTAGACGTTGTGGCGCAACCTTCTGCGCCAGGCGCATATCCAACACCGATTTACGAACATCTTATGAATAGCCGAGGCGGTTATAGGGCGTTCCAAACATCAAGGGAAGTTCAAGGCGACGAAAAGGCACAGAAATACTTAAAAGAGAGTCTATTAGATATAATAGACAAACTCCGCTAACAAGGAGAGGATAGACAATGTTAGATGCACTAAAATCACTCTTTGAAAATTCAGCACTATCGGAAGAAGTGCGCTCAGAACTAGAAGAAGCATGGAACGCTAAAGTAAAAGAAAACCGTTTACAAGCGACAGCAGAACTACGTGAAGAATTTGCTAAAAAGTATGAACATGATAAAACAACAATGGTTGAAGCCATTGATGCTATGATGACAGAAAAACTTAGTGAAGAAATTGCAGAGTTTGCTGAAGATCGCAAGCAATTAGCAGAAGCAAAAGCAAAATTTGCTATTGCACAGCGTAAAAATGCTAATCTAATGAAATCATTTGTTAGTGAAACACTAGCAAAAGAAATCAAAGAACTACACTCAGATCAAAAAGCAATGGCTGACAAGTTTGTTGCCCTAGAAGAGTTTGTAGTAGAGTCACTTGCAAAAGAAATTGCAGAGTTTTACGAAGATAAAAAAGATCTTGCCGAAACAAAAGTACGTCTTGTACGTGAAGGCAAAGCTCACGTTAATAAAGTTAAAAAAGACTTTATTGAAAAAAGTGCAAAATTGGTATCGGAAACAGTTGCTAAAGGTCTTAAAAAAGAAATTTCAGCACTTAAAGAAGATATTGATGCAGCACGTGAAAATGATTTTGGTCGTAAGTTATTCGAAGCATTTGCTAACGAATATCAACACTCATATCTAAACGAAAAGAGTGAAACTTCAAAACTTCTAAAAGTTGTTGGTACAAAAGACAAACAACTTGCAGAAGCAAGAGAAGCAGCGGCTAAAGCAATTAAACTTGCAGAAGCACAAGCAAATCAAAACAAAATGATCACTGAAAGTGCTAAACGCAAAGACACAATTAACGATATGGTTGCGCCATTAAGCAAAGACCAGCGTGAAATTATGGTAGACTTACTGGAATCAGTTCAGACTGACAGACTACGTTCTGCGTTTGACAAATACCTACCGGCAGTTATCGACGGTAAAGGTCCAGCAAAGAAGAAGGCAGTATTAGCAGAAGGCAAAGAAGTAACAGGCAACAGAGAACAATCAAATGACATCAAAGCAGACGCAGACAACAATGTTGTTGACTTAAAGCGTTTAGCTGGATTATAAGAGGAGAAACCAATGTCAGAACTATTAGAAAGTCGCTGGCACGATACAAAAAGCGCACTTCTTGAAGGCCTATCAGGCAATAAGAAAGCAGTAATGGCTTCAACATTAGAAAATACACGTAAGTATTTGGCTGAAACCGCGACTGCAGGTGCTACATCTGCCGGTAACATCGCAACACTTAACCGTGTGATCCTTCCAGTGATCAGACGTGTTATGCCAACAGTTATTGCAAACGAACTAGTTGGTGTACAACCAATGACTGGTCCAGTTGGTCAGATTCACACATTGCGTGTTCGCTACAGCGACACAGCAGGCTCAGGCGCATCAGGCGCAGTAGCTGGTGAAGAAGCACTATCACCATTCAAAATCGCAGAAGCATATTCAGGTAATGCTACAACAGCAAAAGCTGACGCAACTGCGGCACTTGAAGGTGAAGCTGGAAACAGACTAAGCATCCAGATCTTGAAACAGACTGTAGAAGCGAAAACACGTAAGCTATCAGCACGTTGGACCTTTGAAGCTGCTCAAGACGCTCAGTCACAGCACGGTATTGACGTTGAAGCAGAAATTATGGCTGCTTTGGCTCAAGAAATCACAGCAGAGATCGACCAAGAGGTCCTAGCATCTCTAACAACACTAGCTGGTACAGCATCAGATACATACAATCAAGCTGCTGTTTCAGGTACTGCAACATTCGTAGGTGACGAACATGCTGCTCTAGCAGTTCTAGTCAACCGTGCAGCAAACAGAATCGCTCAGCGTACTCGCCGCGGTGCTGGTAACTGGGCAGTTGTTTCACCAACAACATTGACAATCCTACAATCTGCAACAACTTCTGCATTTGCACGTACAACAGAAGGCACATTTGAAGCACCAACAAACACAAAAATGGTTGGTACATTGAATGGCGCAATGAAAGTGTATGTAAACACATATGCAGCAAACGACGACATCCTAGTTGGATACAAAGGTACAAGCGAGTCAGACGCAGCAGCGTTCTACTGCCCATACATCCCACTAATGTCTTCAGGTGTTGTTCTTGATCCATCAACATTCGAACCAACAGTATCATTTATGACACGTTATGGTTATGTTGAGCTATCAAACACAGCATCGTCTCTAGGTAACGCAGCCGACTACTTGGCGCTAATCGACCTACAGACAAATGCAGCAAACCTAAGCTTCTCATAAGTTTTAGTTTAAACAGTTTTAAAATAGGCCCTACGGGGCCTATTTTTATGATAACTACATTATGGACATAAGTGTAGAAAAAACTCCAAAACAAAAATTAAGTCAATATGCAGTTGACACAGCAACTAGTGTAAGTATTACACATTTGCCTAAAACCGATTTGTCTCGTATTAAAGATGCTGCAATTGAACTAAATCAACAAGCAGGTAGTGCAAAAGCAGTTGCGCATATTGCAGCACGTAATTTACAAAGTGAAAGTGAATTACACGAAAACTGTATTGCAATGCGTAAAGCAGGTATTGACAAAGTTTTGTTAATTGGCGGTAGCACATACGAAGGCAAAGTGTATCAAACTTTTTATGAAGTAAAAGATGCAATAGAAGATTATGGATTTGATATGTACTGCGGTGTATATCCTCAAGCAGAAACATATGCAAATATGGCTTTTACAAAATACATGCACTTCAAAGGCGGTATAAGTCAATTATGTTTTAATCCAAGATTATTAAACCAATGGGAAAAGAAAACACGTTTTGGCATAGCAACTAATTGCACACTAGAAGGACTTTGGAAGTATGCAAAGTTATGCGGACTTACTGATAGCGTGTCGTATGCTGTAGGCAATTTACGAGGTTTAACTTATGTTAATACAAAAGGATTTAACACTGTAAAGTTTGTTAGAGATTTAAGAAATAATCCCATACACTTGTATAACTTTGGCAAGTTAGATCAAACACTATTACAACTGGAGATGATGTAATGATAGTCACAGGACAAGTTTATAAATTTATTGGTATTCACGGATTAATACGTCCCGACGAATGGGGACAAAATAGGACTGATGTTTTGTTCAGAAAAAAAGAACATAATTTGAAATTGGGCGATAGAGTTGAATACGAACCAGTAGAAAAAAATGGCAGAAAACATGCAGAAAATTTAAAAAAAGTTGAATAAAGAGGTTGACTTTTATTTTGTATATGCTATATTAAGTACATAACAAAGACGACGGTCCGAGTTAGATAGTGCAAGGAAACGATGCTTCACATAGGCATTAACTTGACTCACACGCTATGGTGGCGCTGTAAGACCTTGGAGACAAGGCGTTGCAGAGAAAGTAGAACTAACCATTCTATTGTGAGGTTGTGCTAGTTATGTAGACAGGATATGTCACGGCACTTGTAGGTAATCCTTAGTCCTACCTATCACATTAATAGAGAAAGGTCTGCAACATAATTGCAGGCCTTTTTTTACGGACATTATAACCCATTTTATTTAATTTGATAAATACTATTGTCATAGAGAGAACCTCTAGATGAGGACTTATGCGGAAGACCAACCGCGTATTACTTAGAACGTAACAAAGGAGAAACAAATGGGACGTCCAGTAAATAAAAGAAATTTCGGAGATCCGGCTGACGCAACGAATATCACAGTACGTGCATATGTTGGCGGCGGTATTGACGAGCAAGCATACATTGTAGACCAAAGAGGAACAAACAAGTTCACAGTGTCAAACAACGGTGCTACAGCAACAGCAGTTTGCCGTTTGGTTAACAAAGCAACTGATAGTGTAGCAGCAGGCGAAATGGTTATCGAAGGTTTTGATGCCGGCGGAGTGCGCAGAGTTATCAAAAAACTATTCAACAGAACAGCAGTAGATTTTGATAGCAATCGTTACACTTGGGATTTAGAAGACGATTCAACCGATACAGTTTTACGTTTAACAGCTATTTAAGGAGCACTTAGATGGCTGAACGTTTCAATCGTATAGGTGCAGACAAATACACAATCGAAGTCAATGACGCTGGAGAAATCGTTTTTGACACAGGTAATGCTGTAGGTAAAGTTACTGTAAAAGGTGACTTAGATGTATTAGGTGTAACAACAACTGTTGAATCAACAGAAGTTGCTATTGGTGACAAAACGTTCACAATAAACAAAAACGAAACTGTAGGTGGTATTAAAGATCTATTAGATGGATATAATCGCGGTGCTGGTATTATTATCAGTAGAGGTCCTGGAGAACTAGTAGATGCTAGAATCTTTTATGATGAAGACCTTGACGGTTTTGATTCAGGCGGTGTAGATCCAGGAGCATTTTACTTTGGTTTAGGAAATGGCGAATACAAAGGTATTCATACAAGTAGTATTATCACTGATACAAACGAAGACTTGTACTTAATTGGACAAGGCACAGGTACTGTAACAGTTACAGGTGTAACCAATTATGAAAGACAAGTTTTCCTTTACGATAATCCAACTGATTTGCTTGATTTAGAAATCAACTTTAGTGCAGGTCCTGTGCAAGCAGGTAAAAATGATGCATTGGTTAGTGCAAAGAGTTTGGTAGAATATGTTGATAGTTATCATACAAATTTCTTCCAACCTAAGATTGCTAAAGATGACAGTAGTGTAGAAATTTTTGATGCTGATATCGACGGCGGAGATACAAAAGTTGTTATTACACTTGATGGTGTAAATTACACAAACTTTTATGATACCAGAGTTGAAATTGGTAACTTGAGATTTATTTCTGATCCAGGTGATGTTGGTGTTATTACAAGTAATGGTATTAATACTGCAATTAGACTTAGAGGTAGCGGCACCGGTCAAGTTGAAATTGATGGTTATCAAAACTTTTTGTTAGAATCAGACCCTGCAGATCCACCCTCAGAAGGTATCACACTTTACAGTAAAGCCTTAGGCGATGGCGGAACTGGATTGTATTTTACAAACCAAGACGGAACACAAGACGAATTTGTAAGCAGAAACAAAGCTCTGCTTTATAGTATAATTTTTTAAGGAATAAAGATGGCAATAGTAAATGCAACAATAGCAACAACTGACACAACGTTACTCACTGTTCCTGCTGGCAAAAAATATGCACTAACAACACTACTAATTTGCAACAATGGTGTAAATGATGGAAGTGGAGTAAATGATACGCAAGTAGATGTGCATGTTATACCCGATGGTCAATCTAAATCAGATGCAAATCGTATTATCAATGATTTACCAATTGATAGTGCAGATACATTTACGTTTTCAACTGAAAGATTGATTTTAGAAGAAGGCGACACAGTCGTATGTGTAGGTGGATCACCTACAGTTTTATCAGCAACATTGAGTTTTTTGGAAGTTTAAATGAGTTTTATAAAGAGACAGTCATTACATCAAAGGAAAGTAGGAGACAATACTTTTATATTGACCGCAGATGGCAATATAGAAATGAATCTCGACGAAGGCAAACAATTTAGAATTGACGCAGACGTTGTTGTTGATGGTAGTACATCAGGTCCAAAGACACAGAACATTTATTATGTTACTGAAGAAGGCAGTGATAACAATGACGGCCGAAGTCAAGATGCTAACGGAGCGTTTGCTAGTATTAAAAAAGCAGCAGAAGTAGCACCTGAAGGTAGTTTAATTGTTGTTGCACCTGGTGATTACGTTGAAGATAACCCTATTACACTTAGAGACTTTGTGACTGTTTCAGGACAAGGCGAATTACGTAACACAAGAATTTTTCCTAAGAACAATACAGATGATTTGTTCTTTATGGGCAACGGTTGTTATCTATTCCAAATGACATTTAGAGGACTACGTTATCCGGGTTGGTGTGCAAGAATCCGTCCAGGCGCACTTGTTACAACATCACCGTACGTACAAAACTGTACTAACATGAACGGTCCTTGGTTGAATGACGGTACTGAATTTACACCATTTGAAACAGTTCAAATTGAAGGTATCGAACCAGGTGCAAGACCTTTACAAGTTGCAGACTATCCAGATCTTCCTGTTGAAAAACAAGTTAATCTAACAGGCGGAGGCGGCGGCATACTTGTTGATGGCGACGAGTATGATCCTGCATCACTTGTATTCTCATTTGTTGCAGACGCATTTACACAGATTTCACAAGGTGGTATTGGCTTCCACATTACAAACTTTGGTTATACACAGATTGTTAGTTGCTTCTCAGTTTTCTGTAGCGTAGGTTTCCTAACTACCAAAGGTGGTTACCTAAGTATTTCAAACTCAGTTAGTGACTTTGGTACAGAAGGTGTTGTAGCAGATGGCTTCTATCCAATTGCATACACTGAAGCTGTTCCAACACAAGATTATTTCTCAAAAGTAGCAAGTGTTACTATGGATTTTCCGGGTATTGGTTATACCAGCGCACCAACTGTTACATTTGATCCACCACTTGGTGCAGGCGGTGTAACTGCACAAGGTACTGCACAAATTGACATCACAACAGGAACAGTTAGTGCTGTCACTATTGACAATCAAGGTAGTGGATATACCGAAATTCCACAGGTTAGATTCACTGGCGGCGGTGCAAGTGTTGATGCTACTGCTGATGTTAATCTATCAACTAATAGCAGTATTGAACTTGCAAGTTTGAGAGACAAACCGCAAACTGGTAGTATTATCAAATTTGAAGGCGACGAAACATATTATTACATCACTGCTAACGAAATTACAGAAAATCCTTTTACATATAATGTTGAAACCTGTAAAAGAGACGTGCGCAGAATTATTGATGCTGTAACTAGTGATATTGTGTTTGGCACATATTATCAAAGTACAGCCGCAGCAACAAGCTATTTGCGTAGCACAAGTAGAAAAGTTATTTTAGATCAGTTGGCTCCTACTATTTACGGTATTGAAGCAACACGAGACGAAATGAAAGCATTAACTACAAATCTTGCTCTCAAAGAAGAAATTGATCAAAGATTTGCAGTTATTGTTGATACATTAAACGCAGGCGACAGTAGTGCTACAGAATATTTAGGTAGTGACTACGCTGCTACACTTAACGATTTAACCACAATTGACGGCGAAGTAATCGAAGCAAAAGACAATATTTTAGCCAATAGAGATTTTATTATCGAAGAGTTAAGTGCATACATCAATGATCAATTTACAGAATTAAGTTACAATCAAGCACAATATACAGAAGATTTGACACAATTATTAACAGAAATGTCATACTATATTGCGCACGGAGGAACACACAACGTTGTACGTCAAGCACAAGAATTTAGATACAGACCTCGCTTTAGAGACATGTTGTTATCTAGTTTTGAATATCTTAGAACACAATTTAAAAATCTAAGTTTTGTTGCAGCAAACGGTCCTGCTCAAGCGGCAGTTGATGAAACAATAAACACATTAAAAAACGTTGTTGATGACGGCGATAGTACAGGTATTGTTAGTCTATATCCTACACATAGCGGATTTACTCAAAACGGTGTTGATGCAAAAAATCAATTGCAAGCAAACAAAGATTTTATAATTGCAGACTGGGTTGCATACGTTGATTTAAACGGTGGCACAATAGAATATGATCAAGCTGAATGGGAAGATTATGTTAGTAATCTAGTTGATGCGCTATCATATGATATACTTTATGGCGGCAACACTGCTACAGTACAAGAAACAAAATATATATTCAATGCGGTAACATGGAGTGGCTTTACAACTGCACAAATTGCAATTATTGAAGATGCATTTGCAAGAGTAAGATTTATTGTACAACGTATTGTTAGAGGATTTACTGTTACAGCAACCACAGGAAATGTGGAATCACAAGATTTTTCAAGTGGTACAGCCACACAAGTTGAAGCTAGTGAATTAGATGCATTGATTCAAAACTTAGAGTTAATTATTAATGAACAAACATTAACAAATCTAGCAACCAAAAGATATCCAGACATTAGCGATGAACCAATTCCACAAGTTGATGCAGCCAATCAAGTGCTTTCACAAGTACCAAACTACATACAAGATGCTATTGACTACAACAAAGCAAATAATCCTACCTTAACCTATGATGTTGAAAAATGTAAGCGTGATGTAGGTTATATAGTTGATGCCGTTTATCGAGATGCACTAGTTGATACAAACCATCACAGTATTACAGCGGCATTAAGTTATAGCAGAGCAAACGTTGCTTACCTAAATACAGAGCAAAGACCAGCAACTATCATTGCATTGAGACACGCTGGCGATCTTGCAGTAGCAGCATCAAATGGAAGTGCAATATTCCAAACAAAAGTTACTAACTTATTTGAAGACATCTTTAACATAATTGAATTTGATCAACAACCAAGTGAAGGTAATTTGTATCCTACACCGGGTCCTGCAAGCACAGAATTAATTAATGCTCATGCACAAGTTGTTGCAAACAGAGCGTTCTTACAAGAGGATGTTGTAGCATATATCAACAACAATAACTTCACATATGACCAAGCCAAGTGTGAAAGAGACACAGGTATCATTATCGACGGTGCTGGTTATGATGCACTACTCGGCACCAACTATAATGCAGTTACAAACGGTTTAGCGTATCAACGTGCAAATAGCGCAAAAGTTATTGCAGATCAATTAGCAGAAACTGCCGCAGCATTATCTTATGCAAAAGGCGAAGCAAGCATTGCAACAGTAGGAGATACTGCAACACAGACAGCAGTTGAAGCAAACTTTGATGAAGTAATTGATATTTTAAATAATGGTGTGGTTAGCACGGATACAGCAGCTGATCCTTTGACATTTACTAATCCAACTGGTGCAACAGCAGCAACTATTGCAGCAAAAGATCAATTGCAAGCCAACAGAGATTTCTTAGCAGCAGAAGCAGTATCGTTTATACAGAACAACTATCAAAACTTCTCATACAATAGAGACAAGTGTGAGCGTGATATTGGTTTGATAATGGATGCAGTTGCACTTGACCTTACTTTAGGAACAAATTACAACAGTGTAACAGCAGGCTTAGCATATCAAAGAGCAAGTAATGCTAATTTACAAGATAATCAATTAATTCAGACAAGTGCGTCTTTGAGAGAACTTAAAAAGCAACTTGTGCTTTTAGGACTAACAGATGTAGTTGAACCACTTGTTAATGCTTCGGTTGACGAAGTTATTGATATCTTAGAAAACGGTAATCTAAGCACAGACGATGCAGCAGATCCATTGTTATTTCCAACACCCGGTGTACTACCAACAACAAATGCTGTAGAAGCTAAAAATCAATTGATTGCAAATAAAAACTTTATTATATCAGAAGTGATTGCTTGGATTGCGGTAAACTTCCCAAGTTTATCATATGATAGTGCAAAATGTGAGCGTGATGTTGGTTATATCGTTGATGCATTATGCCATGACATTTTGTATGGTGGTAACAGTGCAACAATTACAGTAGCCAACAGTTATTTTGTAGATGGTGTTAGCCAACTAGGTTCGCCTAGTGAAGAAGCAGCTACAGCTGGTGCATATGATAGACTTAGAGATATCGTAGGAGATATCCTAATCGAACAGCCTGTTGTAAAATCTGCAGGCAATGGCGCATTCCAAGATACAAGCGGCACTCCAGCAAGCTCAACAGAAGCTGACGATGCTGAAGGATTAGTTGATATTATTACACAAGTAATTGCAAACGGTAATTTAGACAATTTACCAGCAACACAACTTCCTAATATCACTTATGCATCACAGGAAAAAATCCAAGGCTACAACACAATTAAGGGCAACAAAGAGCTAGTACAAACCAACATCAGTATCTTTATTGCTAACAATTTCCAATCGTTTGAATACGATGAAGCTAAGTGTCGTAGAGATGTTGGCATTATGATAGAGGCAGTTGCGTATGATGGTGCTATTGGTACAAACTATAATAGTGTTACAGCAGGATTAGCATACCAAAGAGCAAATAGTGGTTATGTTTTAAGTGATCAAAACTTGCAAACTGTTCTTGCTATAAAATACTTGCGTGATCAAATTATTGAACAAATGTTCCGTTTATCAAGTTTATTTGTTAATAGAGTTAGAGCAGGCTTTAACGAAATTATTGATATTATTGAAAACGGTGAAACCAGCACAGACACAGCCGCAGATACGATTGTTTATCCAGATAGTGGTATAAATGCTAACAAACCTGTTGCTGTAGAACATTTGCAAGCAAACAGAGACTTCATTGCAGCAGAAACAACAGCATTTGTTACAAACAATTATCTTTCACTGGTATTTGATGAAGACAAGTGTGCTAGAGACGTAAAGTATATTGTTGATGCTATTGCATACGACTTGCTATATCCAGGTAACTTGGCAACTAAACAAGCTGCTGAAAGCTATTTTGTAGGCACAACAAGTCAATTAGGTGCAGGACAACAAGCGGCAACAGTGGCAGCGTATCAAGAACTTGCAAATGTTTTATCAGACGTTATCCAAGGTACTCCACACTCAACACTTGAACAGGTTACAGTTGTGCAAGATACAACTAGACCAAGTGCAGGTGCTATTGAAGCAGGTGTTGCAGACAACTTAATACAAATTGTAGAAGATGTTATTAATGCAGGCAACTTAGATGGACTACCTGCAGATATTGACACAGATATTTCTTGGACAAGTTCAACTTTACAAAATGACTTCACAAGTTTAACAAACAACACAGGTTACTTCCAAAACCTAGTAATTGACTATATTAACTTTACCTTCACAAGAACATTTGAATTTAACGCAACTAAGTGTAATAGAGACACAAAATATATTGTAGATGCATTAACTTATGATATTCTTTATGGTGGTAATGCAGCAACATACTCAGCTGCACAAAGTTATTATGTTGGCACTGCAAGTCAAGTTAGCGGACAACAAACAGAAACAGCACAAGCATTAGGATGGGTTAAAACATTACTAGGAGATGTGCTATTAGACGTTGTTGTAGCAGATCCTGAGCAAACAGTCGAAACTCAAGATACAACAGCAGGTGCAGCAAGTGCAACTGAAGTAACTAGAGCAGAAACATTACTACAAATTATACAGGATGTAATTGAAAATGGTAGCGATCAGTTGCCAAGCAGTATTACATATCCAGATACAACTTGGGCAAGTGCAGGAGCACAGGCAGCAATTGATAATTTACAAGCTCAAAAATCAACTATTGTAGATGGCACAATAACATTCTTAGAAACAACTTACAATGCATTCTCATATGATCAAGACAAGTGTAAAGAAGACACAGGACAGATTATTGATGCTATAGTTTATGATTTGCTTTACACAGGTAATATTGCAACATTGATTGCAACAAGAGCATACTTCTTAGGAACTACTAATTATCTGCCAAATGAACAAAAAGATATCACAGTAGATGCATACACACACTTACAAGATGTGGTAGAAGATTGTATTCAAGGTATTGCTGTAACACCGCAGCCAGGCAACACCGAAAGCCAAGTACTAAGCGGCGATTATGGTACAAGTGTTGAAAGTACAATTGCAGTTGATTTGATTGGTATTGTAAAAGATGCAGTAGATAATCAAACACTAGTTGGTACTCCAGGCGAAATTGAAGCAGATTACAGTTGGCTTCCAGCATCAACTAAATCAGCAGCAGCAGGTTTGCTATCACAAAAAGCAAATATCCAACAAGGTACAATTGACTACATCAACGAAAGTATTTTAGGATTTGAATACAACATAGACAAGTGTAAGCGTGATACAGGATATATTATTGATGCAGTAATTTATGATATCATGTACGGTGGTAACAAACAATCACGTAGAGCAGGACTTGCATATTACAGCGGAGCAATCTTAAACAATCTAAGTGGTACAAATTATCCAAATCAAAGTGACTTAACTGCATATAGCTATTATTATCTCGGCACAATTATGAAACAAATTGCAGCCAATGATCCTGTAACTAAGAGTTATGCAAACTTTGAAAACCAAGTATTCTTAACAAATGATGATGCTTCTAGCACAGTTGGCGATAATATCAAACTACTAGTTGATAGAATTGCACTAAGCGTATTAGAAAACACAACAACAGGTTGGCATGAAGTTCCTCACAATCACGAATTAGGAAGCGCAGTTTATCATAGTGAAAGAAACATTATACTAGGTAATCAAGAAGCGATTGTTACATCAGCAATTGATGATCTAAATGCAGAATTTGGTGGTACAGCGGAAATTACTATCTTCCCAGGACTAACAAGTGTTACAACTGATAAGAAAGCAGCTCTGTACAATGTGAGTACAATTAGTACATCAGGTCATGCCTTTGAATATGTGGGTGCAGGTGTTGATTACAATGCACTTCCGTTCTTTGGCGGTACAGCAATACCAGAACAAGAGATTATCGAACGTAATCAAGGTAGAGTGTTTGCTGGTGGTACAGTGGACCAAATTGGTAACTTTAGAGTTGGTAACTTCTTTGGTGTTAATGCTCTAACAGGTGCTATTACACTGAATGCTAATGAAATTGACTTGTCAGGTCTAACCAGTGTTGGTCCATTTATTAGAGACGGCGTACCAGTTGGTGTTGAACTAAAAGAGGTTAGTGACAACGCAAACTTGGTATCAAGTATTGGTACTCAAGACTTCAATACTGCTCCAACACAGAAAGCAGTTGCAACTTATGTTGAAAACAGATACCTAAACAAACTTACAGGCGGCACTGTAAATGGTAACACAACATTTGACATTGACGTAACAGTTGATGGAACACTAATACTAACAAATAACGATCTTGAAGTACAGTATGGTGGTACAGGTGTAAGTGAATTTACTGAAGATGGTATTTTGTATGGTAATGCAGACAGTCCAGTACAAGTCACTGATGCAGCAGGAACTAGCGATGCAAGCGTCAGTTATCAAGTACTAACAGTAACAAGTGACAGTGACGCAACTCCAGTTTGGACTGATACACTAGACGGTGGTAGCTTTTAATTAAGCTACTACTTTTTCTCCTATGATAAATACTTTAAGCAATTTCTATTGCTTTAATTGGGCGTCTATATAGACTTGACCCGTACCTAAATAGGAGGCAGCCTTAATGGCAACAAGAATTAAACATAAACGTAGTGCGGTCGCGGGTAAGCAACCGATAGTATCTCAACTAGAATCAGGCGAATTAGCAATCAACACAGCAGATGGTAAAATCTTCCTACTGCGTGATGATAACACTGTACAAGATGTTACAAGAAGAATTTTTGATAACGATACCGAGATTGCTATTACTGATAAAGGTGATAGTGCCGCAGCAGAAATTAATATTAGAGTAAATGAACAAGACACTGCTCAATTTACAGCAGCAGGTATGAACTTGTTTAATGACTTAGATATTGAAGATGCAAAAACACTAACGTTTAAAGAACTTACAGCATCAGGTGATGACGGTGTGGCAATTAAAGCACCAGACACACTAGATGCAGGGTACAACTTGACATTGCCTCCGTCACAAGGTACCGTAGGTCAAATCTTAGCGACAGATGGCAATGGTCAATTATTCTTCCAAGACTCGGATATCTTTGGTGGTAACGTGGTTTATGTTTCACAAGAACAAGGTGATGATGATAACGATGGACAGAGTGCTCCGGTTAAAACTGTTAAAAGAGCCTGTCAAATTGCTTCTGGACTAGTTTACAACAGTGATGGCACAATTAACTTTAAACGTGTAAACATCAAAGTTGCGGTTGGTGACTATACAGAAGACAACCCAGTTATTGTTCCAGATAACACAGTTATCAAAGGCGACGGTTTGCGTGGTTGTATTATTCGTCCTGCAAACGCTAACTTGGATATTCTACGTGTTCGTAACGCATGTTACTTTGGTGAATTTACTTTCCGTGACGGCGTTGATGACAACTTTATTCCAACTATTACAGCTGACTACGCAGTGGCATTTGATGATCCGTTCGATCCAATTATTACAGACAGAGCTGATTACACAAACTTACCTAACACAAGACCAACTATTGTTACTTCACCATATATTCAGAACGCTTCGATCATTTCGTTCTTAGGTATGAACGGTGCTAAGATTGATGGTAGTAAAGTTGAATCTCCCAACGTTCCGACATACGGTATTGAGGCTGAGAATCCAGTTGTTGGTGCGATACCTGAACAAGGTAAATCAATGGTTGCTAACGCCTTTACTATTCTATCATTTGGTGGTACAGCGTGGCGACTAACCAACGATGCTTATGCACAGATCGTGTCTTGTTTTGAAATCTTCCTGCTCAACGGTGTTTATTGTCAGTCAGGCGGATATTGTTCAATTACCAACTCTGCTACAAACTTTGGTTTGTATGCTCTGCGAAGTTCAGGTTTCTCTCCAAAAGCATTTGCGTTTGACAGAAGTTTTGTTACAGCAACAGGTATTTCTGATGGTAAACAAACAATCAGTATTGTAGGTATCAATCGTGATGCACCTGTTGAAGAATTTGTTTTACGTTTTAGAGAACCAGATTATAAAACAGCACACGACTTGTTAATTTCTAACAAGGACTTGATTGCCGCCGACACAGTAACTTGGATCAACGCACAAATCAGTGCAGCAACTCCAAGCATATGGGCAGGCTTTACTTACAACGAAGACAAGTGTCGTAGAGATACTAGAGACTTGCTAGATGCAATTAGATACGATATCATCTTCAACTCAAACTATAGAACAGTGAGTGCTGCACTACGTTACTTCAGCGGAAGTTTTGATACTGATACTTTTGCTGCACAGAAAGATCAGCACATTGCAGCATTTGGTCAAGCAAAAACACTCACAGCAAACTATCTAAGTGATGCAACTGCAACAAGTAGATCAAATGCACTGTGGGATGAAATTATTGACATTATCACAAATGGTGATGCAAATACTGTACCAGGTGATGCAGTAGCAGATGCTTACACTAGACCAATTCCAACAGGCGGCACAGGAAACGCAAGCGATTCTGGTTATGCAAATGCAGTAACACAATTGTTGAACAACAAACTGTTTATACAAAAAGAAATCACTGCTTGGATTGGAACACAAGTTGGTGCAGGTATCGATCCGTTTAGCACAGGTTTTGTTTACAACGAAGACAAATGTGAAAGAGACACAGGATTAATTGTTGATGCACTTGTATATGATTTAACATATGGTGGTAACTTACAAACTACAATTGCAGCACTTGCATACTTTGTAGATGGAGTGCAACAATACGGTGCCGGACAGTTAGAAGAAACTGTTGCTGCATATGAAAGATTAAAAACAGTTATCCAAGAAGTAATTTTAACAACACCTGTTAGTGTTAGCTCTGGTAACCCTGAAACACAAAACGTTGCAGCATCAGCAGGTAGCACAGATGCCAGCGATGACGCAGGCGATAGAGTACAAGAAATTATAGATTATATTCAAAGCGAAGGTGCAACTGCACCTACAAGGATCGAGCCCGACTTAACTTGGGTTAACAGTAATGCAGAATATAGTGCTTACAACGAACTTGACGAAGAAGGTCGTATCAACATTGCACAAAACGTTACACAATATATCAATGAACAAATTCAAGCAAACATTTGGTATGGATTTACATATGATGAGTCTAAATGTAATAGAGACACACAACTTATTGTTGAAGCTGTTGCAAAAGACACATGGGACACAGGTAACAGATATTCACGTAGTGCTGGCCTAGCATATTACACACGTAACTTGCAGGACAGTACACAACTTACAATTAGTGGACAAGAATTGCAAACTATAGCTGCAATTGATCAAGCAAAAGTAGAAGCACTGACATATATTTCAAGTTTGAGTGCTGCTACACAAGATTTTGCTGGATCACGTTTTGATATTGTAACTACAATTATTAATGATCCATTGGACTTGCCAGATCCAACTGAAGTTAGTTCAGAAGGTGATATTACAAACGACTTTAAAACAACACCAACTGAAACTACATTTGATGGTGTAACAGCAGTAAATGCAGCTACAGATATTATTACAATTATAGGACATGGATTCACAAATGGACAAAAAGTTATCTATGATCCAAATGGCAATACGCCAATTCAAGGTTTAGATCCTGAACAACAATATTATATTAATTTGATCAGTGAAGATGAATTTAGATTAGCTTTTGACGACAGCTTAGATTTTGGTGTTAATATTATCGGTACAAGCACAGGAACACATAAATTCTTATCAGGTGTTATTGAATTTTATGTTGAAGAAATATTAAGCAGTCATACAACATATCAACAACTAGAATTAGAATCTGGATCAGAAGGATTTGAGTTTGTTCCTGGTAGAGCTATTACAGGCACTACAGGCGCACAAAACAACAGTGCTATTGTTCACAGTTGGGAACCAAGAGACAGATTACTAGTTGTGAGTATCGAAGAAGTTGCTGTTGGACAGAGCTTGCTACGTATTCAATTTGATGAAACAAGTACAATTGATTCAGACCACGCAAGTGTACCAAACACAACTATCGGTGTTAATGAAGCAATTTCTCGTACAAACTTAGGTACTGCAACATTTAGTGTTACAGCTACAGACGGTAGTAGCAGTCTATCTAATTTAATTAACTTGCCTGAGAACCAGTGTTGGTTCCACCGACCATCGGTTGTTAACTCATCTGCACACACTTGGGAATATGCAGGTTCGGGTACAGACTATAACGCTCTACCACAGAACGGCGGTAACACAAGAGCAGAATACGAACAGTTTGAAGAACTGCCAGGTCGTGTGTATTCATCAGGTACAAACGAACTTGGTGACTTTAAAGTTGGTGACTTTATTACAGCGTTTAACAGAACTGGTAACATTACATTTAGAAACAAAGTTCAGGTGGACGAACTTGATGCGTTGAGACTGAGCTTGTCAGATGTTGCTATTGAAGAAATTTCAACTAGTGTGAACTTAGGTGACGATGAAATCGGCGGTCCAAGCGATGCCAGACTTCCAACACAGTTATCGGTTAGAAGTTTCATTAGTAACAGACTAGGTGGCTTTGTTGACAAAACTGTGAGTACTGCGGCTGTTCCAGGTGCTATTGTTCAGTTGAACACAAACGGTCAGTTGAACGCAGACTTGATTCCTGCTACTAGACAGTTTACAAACACAAACACAGATGGTTATCAATCACGACTAGAACAAGTTGATGATATTCCTCCAATTGATTTGAAAGCTGGTGACATTGCTACAGAAAACTATGAGCAAGTTGAACTTACACTAACAGGTAACATCACAGCAAATGATGGCGATGTTATTACGCAGCCAGGTGTTGCAGATGCTATTGGTTATGCTAAAGGTAACTATATTGCAAGTGGTAACCTTCTTGTTGTTACCATTGGCGGTGAATGGAACGATGAAGACGACAGCGTTGGCGATCCTTGGGAAGTTAGTGCAGGTAGTTTGTTTGTTGAAGGTGTAGATTCAGGTGCAACAATTGCATCAAAAGGTCCAAGCACAGAAATTATCGACAACTGGTTCCTACGTAGTTCAAACTCAAGCCAGTTCTTGAATTTGGATCCAACTGATGATTACACATTTACTAGTGTTAATATTACAACTATAGAACGTAATAGCGATGTCGCAACAGTGACTACTGATGTGGCACACAATTTACAAGTTGCCAACAACGTTAACATTATTTGTAGTGATGAATCTTACAACGAAAACGGTTTGGTTTTAAGTGTTCCAAGTAGCACAACATTTACATATGCAAACGTTGACAGTGCTGATCCAACAAAAGCCAGCGCAGCAGCTACAGGTACAGTGCGTACTATTGTTACAAGTGCTGACGGTGGTGCCCAAGGTGCTGTTACAGAATACGTAGAAGGTATTGCGGAAAACTTGGACAATGCTAACCTTGTAAATGGTAGTGGCTATACTCCATTGCTTGCAACAAAAACATACGAGGCAGTACCTTTCCAAGCAAAAACAGGTAGCGGTACAGGAGCCAAAGGTAACATCACTATTACTGCTGGACAAATCACAGACGTTGATATTACAAGAGGTGGTAGCGGATACGAAGTAGGCGACTTGTTAGAAGTTCTTGCTAGTGACGTAGGTGGCACAGGTAGTGGTTTTGAAATTGAAGTTACGAGTGTTGCAAAACGTGCATATGTTAATATCTTAGGCGGCGAACTGTTTGTTGCAAGTGTAACAAGTATTGACTTTGTTGAAGATAACACAGCAGTTGCTACTGCTAGAGATATTAACTTAGATGATGTTATTACACATAACTTCCTAGCTGGTTCAACAGGTGGCGGCGGTGCTGTCAACTACGTTGATTACAGAATTACAATTCCAAATCACGGTTTTGGACAAGGCGATCCTGTATCATATGATTCACTTGCAAACACACCAATTGGTGGATTGTTAAACGAACAAGTGTATTACGTAAAAGTTATTGATGTTAACACAATTGAATTGTATGAAGGTTTTGCACTGCTTAACCAAGTTGAGTTCTCAAGCACTCCTGCAAACAACAATCACAATATTACACGTAAAACAGTAAACATAACTGATAACAGTATTGTTGTTGAGAATCATGGATTTACAACAGGTGATGCGTTCCGTATTGAAACATTAGAAGATGGATCAACTGTAAACGTGTTGCCAACAGTTTCAACAGGTGATGCTATTGACAGTGGTAGCAGATTCTTTGTAGGTTCTGTGACAGATAACTCGTTTACAATTCACGCACTGCGTTCAGATGCATTAAACAGTATTAATGACCTTGTTACAAATGCAATTGATATTATTAGCACCGGTGTAGGAAGCGCACAAGTTATTAAAAACAATGTGCAAGTTAACAGTGTTATTAACACCTCAAGTAGATTACTTGATAACTGGAATACACTTGCTGTAACCAACATTGACGCAGAAAATATTATCTCTGGTACAATTTCGCCTAGTAGACTTGGTGCAAGCGGTGTTCCAAATAGTGACACTGCATTGTTTGGTGACAGTAGTTACAAAACCGTTGTGCAAAGTGTAAAGGTTGCAAACACAACAGATAACCCAATTACACTTACAGGTTCGAGTTTAAGTGGCGAGTTTTATGGCGATCCAGTTAATATTGGTATTGCAAACGTTGATTATGACCCACTGGGTACATTCTCAGGACTGGGTGTATCTAGATTCCTACAATCACAGTTTGATGTTGATACTGGTGGATCAGGACAAGTATTTATCAAAGACGGTGTTATTGATGCAGGTACGCTAGACGGACTAGATAGTGCATATTTCTTAAATCCATCAAACTTGACCAGTGTTGTACCAGTTAACAAAGGTGGTACAGCTCTAGCAACATACAGTATTGGTGATATTATTTACGCACAGTCTGCAAGTACGTTGAACCAATTAGGCATTGGTAGAAGAAATAACTTCCTAAAATCAAATGGCACCGTACCTGAATGGGGTACAGCACTTGATCTTGCAGAAGGTTTGGATGTTGGTTCTGCTGCACTTACTTCTAAGAGTACAGGTGCAGGTAGAATTTACAATGAAAACGTAACCAGTTTGCAAATTGGCGGAGCAGCAACTAATGTTAGACTTGGTAATGGAGATGGACCAAGAGACTTGTTCCCATTCATTGCAAGCTACGAAGCAACTGTTGCTAGAGACGTTGCTGTAAACTTAGAAAGTATTACACAAAGCACAAGTGAAGTAACACAAAACGGTGTCAACGAAGTTATTATGACAGACACTACTGGTATTCTTGCAGGTATGATTGTTACTGGTAGTACAAGTATTCCTTCAAATACAACTGTTAGTGGTGTTACAGATGATGCAATTTATTTGAGTAATGATACAACAGGTAGTATCTTATCAGCAACAACACTAGCATTCCAATACACACCATTTACACTTGGTGTTTTACCAGGCGACACTGTTAATATTGGTAGTAGCGGTGTAACAAACTTAGATGGTACATGGATTGTTAGTGGTGCAACCGAAACTGCTACTTCATTTACAATTAGAACAGATAACCTTGTTACTGCTCTAGTTACCGATATTCCAGCAGGTACTCACACAATCAACAACACATTGATTCTTAAAAATGAAACTGTTGTTGTTGGTAATGCCGAATCAAGTGCAACACCGGCAAATGGTACTATCAAAGGTACAGATGGCTTTGGTACTGACGTAGCAGGTGGAAACTTAACACTTGAAGCAGGTATTGGTACAGGTAACGCAACAGGCGGAACATTCACTGTTAAAACAGGTGAAACAAGCACAACAAGTGATTTACAACAAACATCAACTGTGCGTCTAACAATTGACACATATGGTGATACAGATATCACTGGTTACACAGACTTTACAGATACAACAGCAATCAAAGTACCGCTAGGCACAACTGCACAACGTCCAGGCGAAGCAGGCATACGTGTTCCAGTAACGACTGGTCAAATACGCTTTAACTCAACTGACGTAGCATTTGAAGGATACGATGGCACAGCATGGGCAACACTAGGTGGCGTTAAAGACATCGACCAAGACACATTTATTAGAGCAGAAACTGCAAGTGGCGACGACAACGACGACTTGGACTTCTTTACTGCAAACGTACAGCGTATGCAGATTGACGAGAATGGTGATCTAAAATTTGGTGATGCACTAGATAAAGTTACTATTGCGTTCACTACTGGTAACACAACAATTGCAGGTGACTTGGTTCTTACTGGAGACTTAACAGTCAACGGTACAACTACTACACTAGATACTACAACATTGATTGTTGAAGATAAAAACATTGAACTTGGTAATGTTGCATCTCCAACTGATATAACAGCAAACGGCGGCGGTATTACATTGTTAGGTGATACAAATAAAACCATGCTGTACAATGTAACAAATGCAGCATGGGAGTTTAGCGAAAGTATTAATGTAGCTAATACTAAAGTATATCGTGTGAATAATTCAGATGTACTTAGTGCAACAACACTGGGTACAGGTGTTGTGAACAGTAGTTTAACAACAGTTGGTGCACTTGCTGCTGGTAGTATTGCAAGTAGTTTTGGCAACATTGATATCGGTACAAGCACATTCACAGGTAATGGTAGTGGATTAACAACACTTAATGCAAGTGAGTTAGATTCTGGTACAGTTGACGGCGCAAGATTAGGTGGCAACCAAACAATGGCTGGTGTAAAAACATTCAGCGATACTAGTGCAGCAACTAACACTACAACTGGTGCTGTGCGTGTAGGCGGTGGCATGGGTGTTGCAGGTGACTTGTATGCAGGATCATTAAACACAGCAGATGGTAGCGGTATTGATAATCTAAGTGCAAGTAACTTGGATCAAGGTACTGTTCCAAATGCACGTATTACTGGAACATACAGCAACTTAACTGGTACAGGCGCACTAGATGCGGGTAGTATCTCAAGTAACTTTGGTAACATCGACATTGGTACAAGCACATTCACTGGTAACGGTAGTGGATTGACAAACGTTGATGCAGAAACACTAGACGGTATTGACAGTACAAGTTTCTTACGCAGCGATACAGCAGACACAATGAGTGCATTGCTCACAATTGAGTTTGCTGGCGACGAAATGTTACGCTTGACAGATACAAGTGCAACAGGTAATCCTTACATGAGTTTCTACCAAGCAGGTACAAGAGCAGCTTACATTCAATATGTAGATAGCGGTGATAGACTACGCTTGTACAATGATGTTAGCGATGACTTTGTTGATATTAGATCTGGTCAAAATGGTTTGAAATATAACTACGATGGTACAGAATACACAGTGTGGCACAGTGGTAACGATGGTGCAGGTAGCGGACTAGATGCTGACCAACTTGACGGACTTAGCAGCGGTTCATTCCTACGCAGTGATGCAAACGACTCGTTCAGTGGAGAAATCAGTGGTGCAGGTAGTATCAATATCACAGGTAACGTAACTGCAAACCTATTCACAGGTGACGGTAGTGGCCTAACTGGTATTAGTGCTGATGACGCTAACACACTAGATGGTCTTGATAGCACACAGTTTGTAAGAAGTGATGCGAACGACAGTGTAAGTGGTGTAATTACATTTAGCGGCAGCGGTCAAAACAGACTGAACTTGCGTAACACAACAAACGGTGGATATGTTGGTATTACATTCTCTGACCAAAGCAGTGCAAGTCAAGTAGGTACAATGAGATATACGCACATTGATACACAATCACTTGGCGGCAACGAAGCATTTATCTTTGAAGGTACAGAACCTACCACAGTATTGTATGTAGATGGCCAATTCAAAGCATCAAGCGAAATAACTGCTTACTACTCAGATGAACGTTTGAAAGATTTCCAAGGTAAAGTTCCAAATGCATTAGACAAAATTATGAGTCTAAATGGATACTTGTTCACAGAAAATGCTAAAGCCAAAGAACTTGGATATAATAACGATCGAGTACAAATTGGTGTCAGTGCTCAAGAAGTTGAAGCAGTATTGCCAGAACTAATTGAAAAAGCACCAATACAAGGTGAGCATGATTATAAAACAGTCAAGTATGATAAAATGGTTCCTGTTCTTATTGAAGCAATCAAAGAGCAGCAAAAAGAAATCGATGAACTGAAAGCGATGGTACAAAAACTACTAGATAAATAATAGGGTAGCCAATTTATTGGCTATCCTTTATTGACACAGAGTAAATAGTGTGTTATTGTATAGAAAATAGGATTCGTAATGGCATTACCAGCAACAGGCAGCACAATATCAATGAGTGACATTCGCAATTATTTTGTGGGTGGCGGCTTTGCTAGTAGCTACACAATCAGCGTACTTGGAACATATATTGGTATTAGTGCCGGTACTACAATATCAATGAGTTCAAGTTTTGGCGGATACTATTTTCCAATCTTACCTTAAGGAACCAACAATGAAAACACTATACGAAATTTTAAACGTAGATCTAGCACAAGAATATACCAAAGCACGTAAACTTTCAAAACTTGCCACGCTTGACGCTGGAGAACTTACAGCAGAAGCAAAAACTGCAATTGCAGCAATGGATATTCCAGAAGACGACGACAGACTGCATTGGATCATGACATTTGGCAAAGCAGCAGGTGCTGACCTGTTAACACTTGGAAAAGTACAACCAGAAAACATGATCAAAATGGCAAGTTTGTCAGCAGATGACTTCCAAGAATGTGTAAAAGTAGCAACTGGATCAGCACGTGATTGGAATCAGCTTACTATCAGTGCTGAAAAAGATCTTAATCAGGAAACAATTCCAAACACAATGCTCTAATGCAATTAAGTATTTGCGTACCAGCAGGCGACAAAGTACACACAATATTTGCTCAAAGTTTAGCAAATTTAACTAGTCGTTTAACCAAACTTTCGATAGAATACAATCTGCACATTGTTAGTAGCAGTGTTGTCTGTGAGTCACGCACACAACTAGCACGTGAAGCATTAGACAGTGGAGCAACACACTTGCTTTGGTTAGACAGTGATATGTATTTTCCTGCAAATATTGTATTAGACTTGATTTCTCACAAAAAAGATATTGTAGCAGCAAATTATAGTACTAGATATGCACCATATCAAAGTGTAGCATTCACAGATTCTAACAACATGGATAAAAGACTTACTGCAACAAACGGCTTACATAAAGTTTGGGCAGTAGGCATGGGTTGTATGCTTGTAACAAGAAAGGTGTTTGAAGATTTACCTAAGCCATGGTTTGCACACGAATACAATAAAACTTTAGATACACACAGTGGCGAGGATATATACTTTTGTAATCAAGCAATGCATCATGGATATGATACTTACGTAGATGCTGATATAAAACTTGCACATATAGGAATAAAGGCCAATCAATTATGAGAGCAATAGACAGATTTGAACGTTTTGGAAATCCAATTCATAATGGACAAGATTATTTAAAAAATCATATTTTTGAACAATATCCTGTTGTATATGATGAAAATGAAATTGCAGATTGGCAAGGCAGTGCTGAATATGTTTGGTTAGTTGATCCAGATTTAAAAGTGTATGATAGCTTTCCTTGGTTTTATAAACCTGCACCGGACGAAGCTTTAGCAATACATGCATTTCCGTATGTGTTTGAAAAAAGTCGTGAAGTAAAAAGTTGGAAAATGGTTAGACTAGTTCCTACAGCGCCTGGCAATTATGAAGTAAAAAAACATGCACATATTTGCGGACACTATGATCCTACAAAAGGAACAGGCAAATTTGAAATTTTTTATATTGGATCTGATAAAACTGTATTAGACAAATTAATCGAAAGAGGTTTTGACGTACAAGTTGTAGAAAATATACAACAAGCAAAAGAACGTACATTTACTGATATGTTTTGGATTGTACATGACGATACTGTGATTAGAGACACATTTAAATTTAGTTATACTCCAGATGAATGGAGTTATGATATGCCTCACGTTTTTGGTAACGGTGATATTGATCAACTAGATGGTATTGTTTTGTTGCCAAAAGATTATGCAGCAACAGATAAAGAAATCACTCATAGATTTTTTGTAAACAAAAAAGAAATTAGAATTATGGCTAGTAATCCTAGACCATATGATATTTTTGAAATCAATAATTATTATGATTATTTAAACGCAATGGATAAATCAACCACAGACATGTTTTGGGGTTATAGTAATCAAATTATAATCAATGACGATTTTAAGTTTGATTATTACATTAGTCATCACAGCAGTGATAAAAAATCTAATCATGCATGGCTAAATGGTAATAATTATAATGGTGTTTTCTTGTTTAGCAAAAACAAAAAAGTAACTGAAGAAGAAATATTATTTAGAGATATAAAAGAAAAAATTGAACACGAAGAAGTTGCAAGTGTTCCAAAAAACTTTGAACGCTTTACCATTTATACGTATGAACAATACAAAAATGCACTAGAACATTGTGGCACTGATATGTTTTGGTTAATACCAAAAGATGTAGATATTGCAGAAGATTTTGAATGGGATGAATATTTCCATAAACAAGACACATTTGATATGAAAACTAACCATGTGTTTTTGAACGGTAATTCATATGACGGTGTTGCATTAATGTGTGCTAAAGCTGAAATCAGTGAAAAAGAATTTGAACACAGATTTTATGTAAACAAAAAGGAACACAAAGTTGTAGCAAGTACACCAAAGCCTTATCAACGCTTTACAATCAACAATTATGAAGATTATACAGAAGCACTATATAATTGTCATTCAGAAATGTTTTGGGGTGTTCCTAACGATGTAGAAGTTGCAGAAGATTTTAATTTTAGTTTGTATTTTGATCATCATAATTCTTATGATAGAAATATTAATCATGTATTTTTAAATGGTGAAAATTATGATGGTATTGTGTTATTCAGTAAAAACGTTCTGGTAAGTGAAAAAGAAATAGAACATAGATTTTTAATTAAAAAGAAAGAATGGGATGTTGTAGCAAGTAATCCTAAACCATATCCAATTTACACAGTAAATGATTATACCGATTATTTAAATGCAAAAAAAGATTGTAACTATGATATGTTTTGGATGGTAAATGACAGTTTCTTACCGGTGCCAGATTTTGATTGGAACTTCTATATTAGTCATCATAACCAATATGAACGTAAAATAAATCATGTTTGGAAAAACGAAGACTTTTATGATGGTATAGCACTTACAAGTACAAAACTAAGTATCAGTCAAAGAGAAATTGATTATAGATTCTTTGTTACTAAAAAAGAATATCCTGAAGTAGGCAGTTATCCTAAACCTTACGATATTGTTTTTATTAGTAATGGAGAACCAAATGCAGACGACAATTTTGATTTGCTTAGTGAAAAGTTTCCAAGAACAAAACGTGTAATGGATATCAAAGGCATCCATGCAGCACATAAACGTGCAGCAGAACTAGTAGAAACAGATATGTTTTGGGTAGTAGATGGTGATGCAGAGATTATTGATGGATTTGATTTTGATTATTATGTGCCTGCATATGATATTGATGGTAAAGAAACTGTGCATGTGTGGAGAAGTTTAAATCCTGTAAATGGTCTTGTATATGGTTACGGCGGTGTAAAATTATTACCCACACAATTAACTAGAAACTTAGACGAATCTACAACTGATATGACAACAAGTATTAGTGATAAGTTTAAAGGTGTTGAAGAAATGAGTAACACTAGTGCGTTTAACACTGATTCATTTAGTGCGTGGCGCAGTGGATTTAGAGAGTGTGCTAAATTAGCAAGTCGCAGTATTGCTAGACAAAAAGATGAAGAAACAGAATTTAGATTAGATGCATGGTGTTCAAGAGGAGCAGACAAACCATTCGGTAAAGCAGCTATTTCTGGTGCTAAGGCAGGTAAAGAGTTTGGAGAACTTAATAAAGATAACGTAGAAGAACTGTCAAAAATCAATGACTTTGAATGGTTGAAAGAAGAGTTTAAACGATTATATCAACAAGCTGAATAATAGTTTTCAACTTGTTTTGGTTTGTTTTACTTCTAAGTGTGTTTTGTAATCCGTTGTGCAATGGTTTTGGCCAAGATCCAAAATTTACCCAAGCATATCCGTCATGTTCTTCATTTAGTTTAGGAATAAATTCTTCTTTAACTGCACAAAGATAGGTATGGAAGTTAAAGTGTTCATCTGTACTTACAAATGTTTCTAAAGGTATAGTTTTACTAATTTCTGGCAGAAATCCTATTTCTTCATTTATTTCTCTTTGTAATCCTTGCCATGGTGTTTCTTTATCTTCGTTGGTACCACCTACTAGTCCCCAAAGATTTTTTGCTTTACTTTGAGTACGATGTAAAAATAAAAAACGTTGAGTGTCTAATGAATAGAATAGTGCGCCACTACAAATTATTTTGTTCATAAAAATAATTATCTTAAAGTGTTATTGTCCAAGTTCCTCGTGGATAATAGCCATCTACTGCTAGTTGCCAATAGTAATTATTCCAATAATACTGCTGACCGTTTGTAACATTAGTAACATAAGTTGTGCTATTCTCTACACTACCGTCCCAAATAATATTCCATTTAGATCCATCCCATTCAACAATATCATTTGCATCAGCAACAAAGTCACTGTTATCTGCGTTCTTCCACGCCTCGGCGCCATCTTCATTTAGATTTAACACATACTTAACTTCATCGCCTGCATCATACGGTGTTCCTAATGTGATAACAAATTTATCATCAACATTATCACCAGTAGCAGCAACACGCAATCCATTGACATATACATCAAAACTTGTTACAGTTTCGTCACCTATTCTATCTCCTAATGAACTTGTAGCAATTGTGTAATCTATATCTGTGTTGATTTTGTTGCTACTGTATGTTGCAGTAAATGTTCTATCTACACGGAAACCCAATGGTCCTAATAACAGTATTCTAGTTCCAACTGATTTTACACTTGTAGGATTGAATTCAATTGGATTTACAATATAGTTTATTGTCCCATCGGTTTTAGTAGGTCCTTCAATTAGTGTGTTAGTTGGCAGTGTATCAGCATCCCAGTCTATGTCTATAAAAGTAGGATCACCATTTCTTACTACAAAAGTTCCTACTATTTCTCCCGGTAATTCTGTCCTACGTATTCTAATTTGACTAATACCAGGTTGATATTTTGCAGGTAGTTCTGCTTCTAAAATGTTTAACCAGGTGATTTCGCCAATTCTTAATTTACCGTTTAGTGCTAATTGACCAGTTTCTTCTTGAACAATTAAATCAAAATTTCTATAACTTGTCACAACTGGATTTAATGCATCTAAACGACCGTTAGGACCTATGCCTGTTATACTGTTGTTATTAACTATAGTACCATCTGGCAATACAGTTGTACCACTGCTTGCTCCTAAATCGCCATCTGTTGGAGGATTAAATCCGTCTAACTCTAAAGTTCCTGCATCTTGATTAAAAATACTTGTGATAATATCTGTAATTATACCTAGTTTCTTAACCTTTGTTGGAGGTGAAATATAAATTGGAGCAGTAAAACCAACAGTAGCAACATCAATCTCATCATTTGTGCCCATTGGTATTGTTCTACTGCTGAAGTTAATATCTTCCAAATATAGATATGTTAAACTTGTCCAATCAACATAGTTGTCGTTGGTTTGAAATTCCATGTCTGGGTTAAACAACATAAAAATTTGTTCAAGTATTTGTAATTTTTGATCAGTACTAGTACTCCACACATCAATATTGACTGCTAATGTGTATGGAGTTGGATGTAGTCTTTCAACTGTATATCCTTTAGCTTGTTGTGCAAGATAGCTACTGGTATTTTCATCAAACTCTTTTTCACGTAAATTAATTTTGCTTATATAACTGCTATCACTTAATCTTGCTCTATCCATTTGCAGACTAGTCACATACACACTTATACGTGGCGCACTAGGCAGTTTATTTTCTGAATTTTCTTTGATAATGCTACCAACTTGTCTTGTCATGTCTCCATACATGCAAGGCACACGTTTTAGGTCACCATCGCCGTCTTGATAACTAAAATTACTAAACACTCTTACTATTTGTGTTAAGTATCTTCGTATTTGTCCGTCATAAAAAAACTGCATTAGTTAGTTGCCTTTGCTCTTAGTGCTTTGCTTAGTGCTTGTCTTTCAACAACGTCTTCGCCACCAATGTTATTTACAGTTGTGTTGTTAATAAATGTGCCTTTTAGAGTATCTTTATTATCGTCTGGTGTCATCGAAGTACGTACAGCATCTTCAATCTTTGTCCAACTGTTTCCATCATATCTAAACAATCTATTAGGAGATAAATCAGTTCTTAAAAAATATGATCCTATATTAGACCCAGCAGGAAATCCTGTACCTGCACCAAATGGAGCACCGTTAGGTGGAATACCATCTCCTACCAAATAACCTTGATATCCATTGCCGTCTGGTGTAACAAAAACTGTATCCGAAGTTATAGTTCCGTCAACCAACAAGTCTTGATAATCACTGGATACAATATTGACTTCGCCATTTTCTTTCAAACTTAAAGTGTAAAACTGTATTGTGCTGTAACCACTTTGATTTGCATATTCTTCTGCTTGTGCAATTATAGCGTCATTTATTTCTAGTTCTTTACTGTATGTGCTTAGTGCATCTCTAAGCGTAGTACCCGCTTCGTCGCCTGTTGGCAAGTCTAAAATATCTTTATATTCTTGAGAGTCTAGTATTTGCTTACATCTTACTCTGTACAAATGTGGATACCAAGTTTGACTAAAGCCTTCTGCTGCTCTAGTTACTTCATCTACTACGTAATATCTTTTGAGTGCAACTTCTAAATCATTAGCAGCATATTCATCTATCAAGTGCGGCAATTCAAAAACATCGCCTGGCATGATTTTTCTGCCTATTGTTTTTACACTGCTATTAATATGAATTGTCATAAACAGTGTGTCATTTTGTAGAAATAAACCAAACTGACTTAAATCAAAGTCTTGATCCTGTACATTGTAATGCCCACGCACACTATAGATGTCGGGATCGTATTTTCTATCACGATTTTCCAAAAACAACAAATCTTGTATGTTTGTTTCATCAACAACATTGTATGCAGGCTGTTCTGGAGTTGCATCATCTTCTGTTACTGTTTTTGGACCTAAGTATTTGTGTATTAACAAATCAGTTCCACCTACAGTGAATTGTTCATAGATCATTTTGTCTAAGAAATCGTAATCGTGCGACCTTTCCGGTCTATATAAACTTAAACGTGGCATACACATATTTATCGATAAATACAATTGGAGAACAAGATGGCAGACAGTAACCTAACAACACAAAAACAACAAGTATTTGATTATGTGAATGCATTCCTTGGCGGAGGAATGGTTGACGTTGAACTTGATCCAATTCATTACGAAACTGCACTTACAAAGGCATTAACCAAGTACAGACAGCGTAGCGAAAACAGTGTTGAAGAAAGCTATGTAACTATCAAATTTAATCAAGACCAAAACGTTTATGAGTTACCACAAGAAATTATTGAGGTACGTAAAATTTATAGACGCAGTGTTGGCAGTAGATTAGGCGGTAGTGCAGATGGCGGTAGTTTGTTTGAACCATTTAACCTAGCATACACAAATACATATTTGTTAGCAGGTAGTGGTATCGGAGGTCTTGCAACTTATGATTTCTTTGCACAACAACAAGAATTAGTAGGACGTATGTTTGGTAGTTTTATTGAATTTAAATGGAATCCAACAACTAGCAAACTGACTATTTTACAACGTCCGAGGGCAGAAGAAGAAGCACTTTTGTATTGCTATAACTATCGTCCTGACATGCAATTGTTGTCAGATTACAAAGCAAGTCAATGGATTAAAGATTACACACTAGCAAGTTGTAAATACATGCTAGGTGAGGCACGTAGTAAATTTGCTACTATTGCCGGACCTGGGGGCGGAACAACACTTAACGGTGATACGCTAAAAGCCGAAGCACAGCAAGAAATGGAAAAACTAGAAATGGATCTAGCAATGGCTGTGGCAGGTGGAACAGGTTACGGATTCTTGATTGGATAATATAAAAAAACTTATTGTTGGCGGTTGTAGTTTTACAGCAGGCGATGAACTATCAGATTGGAACGGAAATCAAAGTAACGTTGGAATAATTCGTCCACGTAGTGAAAAAACATGGGCTAACAATTTACAAAGAATTTTATTTTATAATGCAAAATTAGATAATGTGGCTGTGTCTGGTGCAGGATATGGCAGTATTGTAAGACGTGTAATTTATCAAACAGAACGCAATTTAAAATTATACAAGCCAGAAGAAATTGTAGTATGTGTGATGTGGACAAGTATATTGCGTTTAGAATTTCCTACAATTTATCCGCCAGGCAAAACTTATTTTGACGACGAAGATAAATTTTTATTAACATTACCATCAGATGGCGATGGTGCAACTAGAGGAAATAACAGAAAAGCTGAACTTCAAAGACGTGAAAAATTATCTGCTGAACATTTAGTGCGCACAGTAATTGAATTTTATACACGTAGAGCAACTGTAGATAATCATATATATTATCCATTACAACAACTTGAATACTTAACAAGTTGGTTACAGGCACGTGGATTAAAATTTTATTACACAACTGCTTTTAATGATTTAATGACTTTAGAACATCATAAACCTAATATCTATTATCAAGACATGAAAAATCGTTTAAATTTGCCTAACATTATTCATGTAGAAAATAATATGGGATTTTGGGAATACTCAAAAACAAATAATTTTGAATGTGGAAAAGGATCTGATCATCCACTAGATCCAGCTCATATACATTGGGCACAACTTTTTAAAAAATGGATCTTGACAAAGCAATAAAAAAATGTTATTTTAAATAATGAATAAAAAGAAGCTGTTGGTAATTGGACATGGCAGGCACGGTAAAGATACTGTCTGCGAAATACTTAGAGACAAATATGGATATAGTTTTGAAAGCAGTAGTGCGTTTTGCTCAAAACTTTTTATCTATGATTTGTTAAAGAAAAAATACAATTATGACAGCGAGGAAGAGTGTTATGCTGATAGGCATAATCATAGAACTGAATGGTATAATGCTATTAGTGATATGAATGCAAAGGATGCAGCAACATTAGGTAGAGCTATATTTAACGAGCATGATATTTACTGCGGATTACGAAACAAGCGTGAATACTTTGCTATGCGTAACACCAATGTTTTTGATTATGCAATTTGGGTTGATCGTAGTGACTACTTGCCCAAAGAATCTACAGACAGTATGACACTCGAGCCTTATATGGCCGATTTTTATATAGACAATAATGGTACATTAGCTGACTTAGAGTTCTGGGTAGATGAACTGTATAAAGGACAATTAAGTACGCACATAACCCCTTAAAACCGCTATTTTACACCAGATCTGCTAAATAATAACATAATAACATTGTTTAGGAGAAACAAAAATGGCATTAGTATCACCAGGTGTAGATGTCCAGGTAATTGACGAGAGTTTTTATACTCCGGCTGAACCAGGTACAGTACCTATTATATTTGTCGCCACAGGCGAGAATAAATTAAATGGTGCAGGAACAGGAATTGCTCCAGGTACCACAAAAGCAAATGCTGGAAAACCATACCTACTTACTTCACAGCGTGAACTGGTAGATACATTTGGCGATCCAACATTCTATGTTGATAACAACAACAATCCAATCCATGGCGGAGAGCAAAACGAATATGGATTGCAGGCTGCATACTCATATTTGGGTGTGAGCAATAGAGCATACGTTGTACGTGCAGATATTGATCTGAATGGGTTAAATGCAAGTTCAACTGCAACAACTGCTGATCCAGCAGGCGGAACATACTGGTTAGACACAGCAACAAGCAGATACGGCGTCTTTGAATGGAACGGAAGTGCTGTTGATATTTCTAACACAACAGGACAATCATTCTCAGGTAAAACACCTATTGTTGTAACAGACACAACAAAAGTTGTAGATTTTGCAGGTGAAGATTATACACCAAAAGGATCAGTAGGCGCAGTTGGTGACTATGCATTAGTTGCAGTAACAACAGTACCAACATTATATTATAAAAACACAGCAGGCACTTGGGTAGTAGTAGGAAGTGCAGACTGGAAAGCAAGTTGGCCATCAGTGACAAGCACTAAATCATATGCTATGACTCCAACTCCTTTTGTTCCGGGTGATAACTTCACTGTAAATGAGACAGACGGTGCAACGCAAATCTTTACATTTGCATTAACAGGAAATACTCCAGCACAGTTTGTAATTGACTTTAATGCAGCAGCAACAGGTTCAGGTATCAGTGCAGCAGTTGTAAGCAACAGACTGGAGTTCTACAACGACGGTTCGTCACATGATGGTTTTGAATTTGCTGCAACAGGAACAATTTTAGCAGATGCAGGTTTAACAGGTGCAACTGATTATTATGCTCCTAAATTGCAAGCAAGTGCGCATACAAGTGTTCCAGAATATAAATCAGGTGACACAACTCCAAGACCAACAGGCAGTGTTTGGGTTAAAACAACAACACCAAACGCAGGTGCAAACTGGAGCGTAAAAGTATGGAACGAAGATACAGCACTTTGGGACACATCATTAGCACCAATTTATGCAACTAACCATGCAGCATTAGCAGGACTTGATTTATCAGGTGGCGGTGCAAACTTAACAAGTGCAAACTTGTACATTCAAACTAATGTTACTGAAGCAGCAACTAATCTAGCAGATTTTACAATCTTCAAAAGAAATGGTGCTGGTGCAACAAGCATAACAAGCGTAGCAATTGGAACCGGCACAATTACTAGCGGTACTGGCGACTTTACAATTAGTGAAAGTGTAAAAGGTAGTGCAACAATGAGCACATCGGTTACAGTATCATTTACAGCAGCAGGTACAGCAGATGATGCAGATGATCTTGCTGAAGCAATTAACGCAGCAGGACTAACAAATGTTAGTGCAAGTGTTGGTACAGGTAACAAAGTTATCATTACACACGCACTTGGCGGTGACATTAGAATTACTGACACAAACAGCAAATTTGTAATGGCGTTCCCAGCATGGAACTACACAAACAGCACAGGAACTGCAAACTTCTATAGTTTAGGTGGCAGTGATTATGTTGCAAGTCTTTGGAAAGAGCTTACATACACAGCAAGTGATGAAGCACCAACTGCACTAGCAGAAGATGGCGCATTATGGTACAGCAGCGTAATTGACGAAGTTGATATCATGGTACATGACGGATCAGACTGGAAAGGTTACTTGAACGAATATGCAAGTGCAGATCCAGCAGGACCTATTGTAAGTGCAACTGAGCCAACAAAACAGTCAGATGGTACTACTGATCTAGTAACAGGCGACTTATGGGTAAGCACAGCAGATTTAGAAAACTTCCCAAGAGTATATCGTTGGAATGCAACATTGAGTTCATGGATTGAGTTGGACACAACTGACCAAACAACAGAAAACGGTATTATCTTTGCTGATGCACGTTACAATACAGCAGGTGCAAACAGCGGCGAAGCAGGAGATATTGCAGATCTACTAGCAAGTGATTACTTAGATCCAGATGCTCCAGATCCAGCACTATATCCAAAAGGTATGTTGCTATGGAACCTACGTAGAAGCGGATTCAACGTAAAACGTTTCGAGCGTAACTATATTGATATTAGTGCAAACAATGGCAGAGGAAGTGACGACGGCAATTCAATGGCAGGATACTATCCACACCGTTGGGTAACAGAGTCAGCTAATGAAGCAGATGGCTCAGGTAGCTTTGGACGTAAAGCACAGCGTAAAGTTGTTGTACAAGCGTTACAAGCAATGCTAAACGAGAACCAAGATATCCGTGATGACGAGTCACGTATCTTTAACTTGATTGCAACTCCAGGTTATCCAGAACTGATTGGCGAGATGATCACACTAAACTATGACAGAGGCTTAACAGCATTTGTTATTGGTGACTCTCCAATGCGTTTGACATCAGATGCAACTTCACTTAACGAATGGGCAACAAACGTTAATACAGTTGTAGAAGATAACGATAACGGTCTTGTAAGTAGAGATGAATACTTAGGTGTATATTATCCAAGTGGTTTCACAAGTGACAACGCAGGCAACAACATTGTTGTTCCAGCATCGCACATGGTACTACGCACATTTGCATTAAATGATCAAGTTGCTTATCCATGGTTTGCACCAGCAGGTACAAGACGTGGCGGCGTAACAAACGCAACATCAACAGGTTATATTAACGGCGAAGGTGAGTTTGTTGCAACAGCACTTAACGAAGGCGTAAGAGATACACTGTACTCAAACAACGTAAATCCGATTACATTCCTAACAGGAGCAGGATTAGTTGTATTTGGACAGAAAACTCGTGCAAGAAATGCAAGTGCATTGGATAGAATCAACGTAGCAAGATTGGTAGTATATTTACGTAGCCAACTTAACACACTAGCAAAACCATATCTATTTGAACCAAATGATAAAATCACACGTGATGAAATCAAGCAACAGGTAGAAAGTTTGCTAGTTGAACTAGTTGGACTTAGAGCACTATTTGACTTCTTAGTTGTATGTGATGAAACAAACAACACACCAGCAAGAATCGATAGAAACGAACTATACGTAGATATTGCTATTGAACCAGTCAAAGCAGTAGAATTTATCTATATTCCACTACGTATCAAAAACACAGGCGAGATCGCAGGTCTTTAATATCATAAAGTAGGGGGTGAAACAAAAACCCCCTACAAATGATAAATACTTGTGTATTAAGGAGAAACTATAGATGGCAATCTCAACTCTATTGAATTTAACAGTTCCATTAGCAAACGACACTACTTCAAGTAGCCAAGGTTTGCTTATGCCAAAACTTCAGTATCGCTTTAGAGTGACACTGGAAAATTTTGGTATTACTGGAAACACAACAGAATTAACAAAGCAAGTAATTGATGCAACAAGACCAAACATTTCGTTTGATCCAATTCAATTAGATGTATATAACAGTAAAATTATGATGGCAGGTAAGCACACGTGGCAGCCTGTAACAATTAATTTACGTGACGATATTAACGGCAACGTTCAAAAACTAGTTGGCGAACAGCTACAGAAGCAGTTCGACTTCTTTGAACAAGCAAGTGCTGCAACAGGTCAAGATTACAAATTTACACAACGTATTGAAATCTTAGATGGTGGAAACGGCGCAAATACTCCACAAGTACTAGAAACCTGGGAATTATATGGTTGTTATCTAAACCAAGTTGATTACGGTTCAATGTCATACGCAACAAACGATGCAATGACAGTTGCACTAAACATCACATATGATAACGCAGTTCAACTTAATGTTGGCGTAGGCACACCAAACAATTTCCAAGATAGAAACAGTGAAACAGGCACAGGTGCTACAGGCGGCGCAGCTCTTTAATACTTAAATGAGATTGCTACAAAAAAAGGAGTCTTTTAGGCTCCTTTTTTAATGAGATAAATACAGTATGGCGTTGAATAGTTTTTATGATAACTTTAGCAGTCTAGATGCAAACAAAGGCATAGTCGGTGACTTTGCTCATGCCTCTGCATTATACAGACGTAACAATTTTAGACTTGCTCCAAAGAATAGTTTTTTATATCACATTGTAGTTGATGTAAATACAACTGCTCTTAGCACATTAGGTTCAAGTATTTTTAATATTCTAAACAAACGTGAATTTAATTTATTAGCAAGTAGTGCAGATCTACCTTCATATACTATCCAAACTGAAACTCTTCCGCAGTATAACAGAAAAAAAGTTATACAGACAATGATTAATTACGACGAAGTGGGTATTGAGTTCCATGACGATAATGCAGGACTTACAACATTACTTTGGGAAGCATATTACAGATATTATTATCAAGATGGTAACTATACAGATCAAAGTAGTCGCCCACGTTCATATGCAACAAAATTATATGACACAGATATAGCTAATACATATAGACACGGTTTTAATAGAAGACGTACTACCGATATACCATTTTTTAATAGTATTACAATTCATCAATTACATCCACAAAATAAAGAAAGCACATTTACAAGTTTCACACTAGTAAATCCATTAATTACCTCATGGAGTCATGATAGAGTAGATCAAAGCAACGGTTCGGGTGTAATGAAAAACAATATGCGTATAGCATACGAAACTGTTTTATATGATCGAGAAATAACTTCAAAAGAAAATATTCAAAGTTTTGGAGATATACAACATTATGATACAGTGCCAAGTCCTTATAATAGTGTAAGCACAAGTGGTATTGCAAAGAATACAGATGACAATACTTTTTGGCCAGAGCTATTTAGAGATTTACTTTCTAATATCGTTGATTTGACAGGATTTAACAGTCAGCAAAGACAAAATCAATTACCACTTTCTGTTCAACCAATTACACAAACAACCAATCCGCCTGCAAACACAACAAACTTTTTTCCAACTACTGTGAATCAAAACATAACTACATTTGCACAACCTGTTGCATTCCAGCAGGAAAATTTAAGTTTAAGTGATCAGGAGTTTAAAAGACAATTGCAAAGCAATCCACAAAAGTTGGCTAACTATGCACAATCAAAAGCACAGATACAAATCAGTGTTTTCTCAGGTTTAAACTTGCAAGAATCAAAACAATTTTACAACAACTTATCTCCTAATGTAAAAGCACAGGTTGAACAAAGTGCGTTGAATAATTTTAATGATTTAGAAAAAGGTGCAGTTGGAAACACTACGGGCTTCCAAAATGATCTAAAAGAAATTGGAATAATTGGATGAGCAGTTACGCAGCAGAAGAACAAAATAAAAAAACAGACAGTGGCAAAGAAGTTAGACAACTCTTTGATAGATATTTTACAAAACAAATTAACATCACTAGTAATGAAGTTGATACTGTTGTTGGATTTTTTACAAAAAGAAAATTTACAAAAGATGCATCAATTGCAGTTGCTACTGTGATTATACAACAAGCAAAAGCAGAAAACAAAAATGTTTTTCAACTTATCGATACATTAACAGGTTTAACAGAAGTTCAATTAAGTCAATTAGTAAGTGCAATACTTAACAATAACCGTAGTAAAATTAGTGCTCTAGGTTATAAAAACAATTATACAATCGAAACCACAGAAAATCGAAATGTGAGAGTGTAATGGGACGTTTTGCCCAAGGTAAATTTACTCTCAAAAACCCTGACAAATATATTGGCGGTCGAACTCCTACATATCGTAGCAGTTGGGAATTTGCATTTATGCGTATGTGTGATACAAACGATAATATATCACAATGGGCAAGTGAAGCAATAAAAATACCCTATAGAAATCCATTCACAGGCAAACATACAATTTATGTACCTGATTTTTTTATTGTATATGCCGATAGAAATGGCAAACAACATGTTGAACTTATTGAAGTAAAACCTGCCAACCAAACTGTAAAAGAACAAATTGGCAATAGCAGAGCTAATAAAGCACACTATGTGTTAAACCAAGCCAAGTGGGGAGCAGCTAGAGCTTATTGTAAGCAAAAAGGAATGTATTTTAGAGTTGTAAATGAAGGCGACATTTTCCATCAAGGACGTAGAAGATGAATATAAACGAAAATAATAACCCTTGGAAACATTGGATTATAGATGATTTTTTAGACTATCAGCAGGTAAAAACATTACAAGATTTTTCTAAAAGTCATATTGAAAAACACAATTCTAAACAACATTATAATATTGATAATCTGCCGCAAACTCAAAGCGAAATATTAGAACTAGCAATTAGAAAAATGCCAAGGCTAATACGTAAATTAAATTATCAGTCTCCTAGGAAAGGAAAAACATATCCGTTAGGTCATTTGGCAATTAATCCAGCCGGTTATAGTTTTCAGCCTCATTGTGATGATGAAACCAAAGTTTGGACTTTTGTAACATATATTGGACCAGAAGAAAGTATCGGTACATATGTAATGAGTTCTCCTGATCAAACTGATAAAATAGAAATACCATGGAAGCCAGGACGTTGTTTAGTGTTTGCTGGTAATAACGGAGAAACGTGGCACAGTTACGAAAGTGGCAATGATTGGCGTGCAACTATAACCGCATATATGAACACTGATAAAAACTGGGGTAAATAATACTAGCATTTAATGGATAACAATTATGACTAAAAAACTTGAAGAAATGTTAAATTTGCCTGACAACGAAGATCTCAAAGAAGAAGAACCTACGCCAGTTGTCCAGCACGAAGACACATTTAGAGATATAGCCGAGTTTGATAAAATAGCAAGTGCATTGCCTGCTGTAAAAGGCTTAGGCGATATGGCAGACAAAGAATTAAATGAAGTTGCAGACAAAGCAATGACTGCGTATGACGACTTGATGGATTTAGGTATGAATGTAGAAAGTCGTTACAGTGGCAGAGTTTTTGAAGTTGCTGGCACAATGTTAAAAACCAGTTTAGATGCAAAAGTTGCAAAACTAGATAAAAAACTTAAAATGGTTGAGCTACAACTTAAAAAAGAAAAAATGGATAGAGACAGCGGACCCGGAGATGGTGATATTGTAAGCGGTGAAGGCTATGTGGTAACAGATAGAAACAGTCTGCTTGAACGTCTAAAAGGCATAGATAAAGATAAATAGTATTATAGTTTAGGATACGTCAATGAAAAATTTTGCTGATTATTTAACAGAATCAAAGAAAACATATGAATTTAAAATTGGCATCGCAGGTGATAGACCTGACGGATGCGAGGACATAATTGAAACAGGATTGCAAAAGTTTGGCATTACAAAAATGTCAGCTGGCAAGAAAACTCCAATTCAAGAGCGTCCATTAGATTTTCCACAGTTAGAAAACACAGATGTAATGTACTATGAAGTTGAACTAACATACCCAACAACTGTACAAGTATTACAAGAATACTTAGGCGGTGTATGCAGTGTTCCTCAAAGTCACATTATTGTACGTAATCCAAACGAACCACAAGAACTATATCAGCAAGAAGATGCAAAAGACGAATACACAGCAAAATTGACTCAAGAAGATATGGGCGG
>Ga0213864_10000048_pt1 | contig 50602 bp, 61 predicted proteins | sample PICome_5_FD_160078 | JGI IMG/M metagenome (GOLD analysis project Ga0213864, IMG submission 160078) | Coastal seawater microbial communities near Pivers Island, North Carolina, United States - PICO247 | ecosystem: Environmental > Aquatic > Marine > Coastal | place: USA: North Carolina... | reverse complement strand
GACGACGGCGGCAATGATGATGGTGGCAATGATGATGGTGGTAACGACGATGGTGGTAACGACGATGGCGGCAATGATGATGAATCTACGTGGACGCCCCCCTCTAGCTACCAGCAATACCAAAACGGCAACTGGTTAGACCCTGACACGGGTGACATCTACGACCAAGATGGCAACTACATAACCACTATCCCTGTTGGCGATCAAAATGACAGAGGTGAGGATCAAATTCCCTAATGATTAGGCCAGCAACTCTTTCTGATATAGCGGCAATCGCTGATATAGCGGTTGAGTCTGTGTCGATAGATCCGCTTCCCGTTCGCGTTGATCCTGACTCGATTAAGGATACGATCAAGGAGGCGGTATCTAGCAATCAGCACTTTGTCTGGGTGTCTGAGATAGACGGTAAGGTGGTTGCCGCAGTTGGCGCTATGAGTGAAAGATCGTTTTGGTATGAGCGCCAGCAGTGTTCGGTTATGTTGTACTACACAAGGGTGCCGGGTGAGGGCATCAAACTACTTCGTGAGCTTGGTAGATGGATTAAGTCTAGGCCAGTCATCAAGGTGGCTGTAATGGAGCTTGAGCCAAACGCCGATCCTCGTCTTATTAATTTTTTGGGGCGCATAGGCTTTTCGCGTCTAAGTATGAATTGTTCCTATGTGAGGGGAATGCAATGAGCAAGGTTGTTAAGAAGGTTACCCGAGGCATCAAGAAGGTAGTCAAGGGCATTAAGAAAGGCGTCTCTAAGGCTTGGAAGGCGATTAAGAAAAGCAAGATCTTAAAGGTCGTTGCTACTGCGGCACTTGTTTACTTTGGAGGTGCGGCGCTTATGGGGGCTATGGGAGGTGCCTCCGCCGGAACGGGCTTTATGGGGTCTCTCAGCGGGGCGTTTAAAGGTGCTGTTGCTGGCGTTAAAGGCGCGTGGGCTGGCGTTACTGGTGCGGCGTCAGCGGCGGCAGGTGGTAACTTTGCGGCGGCAGGGTCAATCCGTTCAGGCGGTATCACTGGCGCATACGGTGCGGGGCAAGGTGCTGTTGCGGCGGCAAATGCGGCAAATGCGGCGACTGCCGCAGGGGGTGGATTTAGCACCGTTGGCGGTCAGTCCAGTCTCGGAACCAACGCACTTGGGCAGACAACGGGGGCGGCACAGTCGTCTGCTGTTACTCAATCGTCACAACTTGCTGGCTCTGCGGGCGCTAACGCAGGCGGCGGTAGTCTTGCGGCAGGAGCGGGGGCTGGTGCTGGGGCATCCCAAACACTTGCAAGTCAAGGTTTGCTAAGTGGCGCAGGCGCTAGTGCTCCAGCGGCTGGAGGCTTCTGGAACTCAACTGGCGGCGCGGCGGCAATTATGACCGGAGGACAAATGCTTTCTGGGTATGCTCAGGGTCGCGCTCAGGAGGATATGTACCGAAGAGAGCAACAGCTTCGCGATGAGGAGCTGGAGCGATACGGGCTCAACATTGGGTCTTATATTCCGCAGGTTCGTTGGAATCCGGAATCGCGGCGATATGAGGTTATGGGCTCAGAGTCTACCCAGCCAGTGAGTGGACCTAATTCAGGAATGCCAAACTTTGGCCGCAGAGCGCAAGGCGTATTGGGCTAGGAGATAGGAAATGAAAGGACTAATTGAGCAAGCAGGCTCAGAAGAAAAGGAAATGTCGCCAGAGGCGACAATGAAGGCATCAAGCGACCCGGAAGGTTTAGGCGACGAGGCTCTCACAAAAGCCATCGAGTTCGTAGGCAAACGCCTTTACGAGGACGATATGGCTACCCAGATCGCCAAGACTTTCGACGGTACACCTACCGCAGTTCCCCAGATGATTGCTATGTTGGCCTACAAGCTTGCTCAGTCTGCTGACACAGAGACAGGCGGGGAGATTCGCGAGGAAAACCTTTCCGTCCTTGGGATTATGACTCTCGGCGAAATCCTGACTGTTGCTGAAGCAACAGGTATGCAGGTCGATGGCCCGACCGCATCAAAGGCAATGCAAGAGATGGTCCTTATCTATGCAGAAGACAACGGCATAGATCCTACCGAGCTTGCCGCCGCTATGGGTCAGGTCGATGACAACGAAGTAGATATGGTTTCTGAACAGCTTCCAGATGACTTCGATACTCAGTTAGATAGCGTTCCTGATGAAGATGAAGAGATGGAAGAAGGCGAGGTGATGGCATGAGCTTGGGATTGCTAGGCGCCCTTGGAGGGCTTGGGAAGGGCATTACTCAATACGGGCAAACGCTATTCAGCGAGGCCATCGAAGAGAAGCGAGAGGCTCGCCTGCAAGCTATTCGCGATAAGGAGTATGCGCGCTCTAGAGCTGATGCTGTTGCGGACAGACAGGTAAATCAGCAATTTCAACGAGACCTTGCTCAAGAAAATCGTGCTTTCCAAACTTCAGAAAGAGAGGCTCGCCAAGGGTTTCAGACTAGCGAAAGAGCTTCTTCTCAGGAATTTCAGTCTGACCAAGCGGAATTGGCTCGCGATGCGCGACTCTCAGGTATGCAGGTGGACGCTAACGGCAACGTTTATGTTCTTGAGGGGGGCGAGCTTAAAAGCAAGGGCTCAATTGACGTTAGTGACAATAGAGTCAATAACTTGCTCAAAGCTTATACCGAGCTTAACCGAAGCCTTATCAGTCAAGCGGCATCGAGAGATGATCCTATGTTTTCCAACGACTTTGCTCGGCTTGATGCCCTGACAGGCCAAGTGATGACATCGCTTGAGGTTGATAGCTCGTCACCCGCCAATATATGGGAGCGGATCAAGCTCAACAAGTTCCCTCCTGCTCAAGTAGAAAAGTTTAAGGCTATGTATCCAGATTGGTATAGGGAAAATGCATTAGGGGGCAATTGATGGCCAAGTACGGCGGTTTTTTTGATGAGTTCGACGGACCATCTAGCAACAGCCCTTATGGCGGGTTCTTTGACGAATTTGAAGCTCAGCCTGAGCCCGAGCCCTTTAAAAGCAATATTTTTGCATCATTCGGTATAGGCGCAAACAATCTCCTTGGTTCTGTGGGTAGTCTGTATGGTCTTGTATCTGGCGATATGGACAATATGGCCACTCGCCAAGCGGAGCGTGGACGTGAGTTTTACGAGCAATTTAAGACTGACGAGCTTTTGCAGAAGCAGGCCGATCTTCAAGCTCGCATTGACTCTGCTGATGGTCAGCTTGCAAAGGCAGGCGAGGCTGTTTGGGGAACTATTAGCGATCTTGATCTACTTGGTAACTTTGTTCTTGAGCAGGCTCCAATGGCAGTACCCGGAGGTGCTGTTGCGAAGGGGGCATCTCTTCTAACGAAATCTGCAAGAGTTGGCGCTGGAGCCGGTGTGGTTACTGGCGGCGCACTGCAAGCTGGCGATGTTGGCGGGAGTGTGTTCGACGACCTCAAGGCATTGCCGGATGATATCTGGAATCAAAACGCAGACTTCATTGCTTTATCAGACCAAGTGGGTAGAGAAGAAGCAAAGAATGAGATCGCCCTTGATGCCTCGCGCAAAGCGGCCAGCATATCTGGAGTTATATCTGGCGTTACTGCTGGTGTTTTGCCGAACACTATCGAAAGAAGCCTAGCCAGAGGCGGCGTTAAAGGCGATGGATTTTTCTCTCGCGCTCTGAAGGGCGCCGGTAGCGAGTCACTGCAAGAGACGCTTGAAGAAGGCGGCGGTCAGATTGCAGGAAACATTGCCGTACAGCCTATTGACCCAACGCGGGAAACTTTTGAGGGCGTCGGTCAGGCGGCGGGTCTTGGCGCGCTTGGTGGAGGCATACTGGGCGGTGGTGTTGCTGGGCTCTCCTCTCCAATGCAGGAGGCCAGCGAAAACGCAGAAGCCGCTAGAGCAGATGCAGTAGCCAACGGCGGCGACAATCTCGATGCCGCGACTGCCGCATCTGGAGGCTTTGCTAATACAGACCTTTCGGCTCTTCGCGAGCGTATGAATATCGAGGAGCCAGCTCCTTCCACAATACAGCTACCGGAGCTTGCTAATCAGTTCGATCAGGACACGCTACAGCCAACACCCTTCCAACCGATTGTTACGCCAGCGCCTTTCCAGCCCCAGCAAGAAGTTCCCCAGTTACCCTTTGACTTAACAGAAGAGATACTTTTCGCCGATAGGGTAAACCAGCCAGAGCGAGCCACTCGCCTCCGCAACGCACAAGCTATATATGACCGCGCACAAGGCACAGCAGATGAGGGCTTGCGAGCCAGACTCATTGAGCGAGCTAACGCGATTGTCGGCACTGAGATGTCTCAGGAGTTCTTGCGTCAGCCTCCTGTTCGAGATCCAAGTGAGCCCTTGGAAGGGCCGGTCATAACCGCAGACACAGACGTTAATTTCGATGCCTCATACGTCGAGCAAGGTCCAGTAGTTAGGACTCAACGTCGCCCACTTCTAACCCAAGATAACGTCATCTATCAGGAGCCCATAGAAGGCGCTCCAGACACGATTTACCAAGGATCTAGGGGTGATGGCTTTGCTACCAGAAAGGGCGCTGACGCGGCAATGAAGAGCCGTCAGAAGGCGGAGCCGGGGTTCAACTGGGAAGTATTCCAAGATCCAAACACAGAGCGCTTTGCGCTTGCTGGATTCAGACGCGAGCGTAGACAGGCAAACCCTGAGTCGGTTAATAACTTTATTGACCAAACTAATCAAGCGGCACAGCCCGAGCCTGAGATTCGCGACACAACGCAGGGACTCCGAGAATCATATGAGGCGGCATCTGCACCAGAGATGGAGTCGCGCTTAATCGAGATTGAGGATCGCATTGAGCAAGCTCAGGAAGTGCCCCCACGATCAACTAGCGCACAAGACACTGACGTTCTAACGGCAATCGCTCGACTTGGCGGCATACAAACTGACGAGGCGATTACTCAGGGTATAGACCCAGAATCATTTAGGGGCTACTCAGGACGGGCAAGACCCGTAAGAAGGAATGGCCTGAGCTTTGATGATATGGGAGAGAAGCTTGCGGAAAATGGCTTCTTCCCAGAGCGCCCAACAGCCAACGAAGTCTTGGATCTTTTCACAACGGCCATCCAGTCTAATGATCGCGTATTCGTTGGCGATAGCAGAGCGGATATTCCTAGCTTAGAAGTTGAGCAGGAAGAAATATCACGAACTCTTATTGAGCTTCAGGATGAGTTCGGCCCATTAACTGACGACGAAATAGCATTCGTTGACCAATATTATCAGGAGTCTTTTGATGCCAGCTATGGATCGCAAAGAGAGCCAACCCAAGAAGCAAGCCTTGTCGAATCCGAAGAGCGAGATGTTGAATCGTTTAACGAGGGATCAGGAAGAGCAACTTTACAGCCGCCCATTGGAGATCAGACCGGAGCTGAAGCTTTCGGCGAGAGACAAGCTACAGGTAGTGATGCAGAGATTGGAGGCATTCAGGAAGACGGAGGTTTAGACACTTCATTCCAGAGAGGAGCCACTCGAAGACCCGTCATCAACGATGAACAATTCAATTCTGTCCTCGATAGGGTCGTCGGTCAGGACGGGGATGCCCGTAATCGAGTAGACGTGCGCTCTTCTTTTGCGGAGCTTCCGGAAGAAATCCAGCAAGCGGCAAGAGATCAGGGCTCCGATGGAGCGGACATTAGCGCGGTTTACCATAGAGGGACAGTATACCTCGTCAAGGGTAAGCTCGCGACTGAATCGCAGGTTGAAGAGGCGCTTCTACACGAAGGCACTCACGGCGGCGTGATGGATATGTACCGAGATCAGGGCGTCAACAAAGCGCTGAATCGTATGTGGACCGCAATGGGTGGACAGAAAGGCTTTGATAAGCTGGCTAGAGAGCTTGGCATTGAGGCTAATGTGCGCCCTTATATTAGCGGAATGAAAGGTTCCAGCTTAGACCAAGATACTCGCAACGCAGTTCTTGTGAACGAGATGCTTGCTTACACAGGACAGCAGGGTTCTAAGAAGTTACAGCAACGTACCCGCGAGGCTATTGGTGCTATCCGCGAGTGGTTCCGCAACAACACATTCTTGAAGCTATCGCGTATGCGAGCAAGTGATATTTCGTTAGTAGCAAAAAGAGCTCGGAACAATTTTTTAAACAACCAGACTAACGCTCAAGAGGGTCGTCCATCATTTATTATGGGCGAGCGCACCAGAGCAAAGCAAACCCCTCTAAAGCTGTACTCCAACACTGAGCAGGTCATCATTGACCAAGGCGATAAAATCTTTAAGCCTTCAAAGAAAAACCCAGACGCCAGCGTTCGTGGAGACCAGATCTTTTCTTTCCTCAAAGGGAAGGGCATCAAAAAAGATGAGGCTCAGTACACTGAGATTGAGCAGTTCCTAACCGAAGACCCCAGCCGTCGTTTTACTCGCGATGAGGTGATTGAGTTCTTGCGGGATGAGGCGCCACAGTTAGAGGAGGACGTTGAGTCCACAACTCAGGCTGGATTTGAGATTAGCGAAGATGGGCTAGAGTACAGTGAGCCTGAAATACAAGACAGCGAGGAATACTACGAGTATATCTGGGATGACATCCAGTACGAGATAAAGCAGGGCGACTTTGCGGGTCGAGCTGGCGATGTAATTAGCAACTTTATTTTTGAAAATCAGCAAAAGGTTTATGACTTTTTATCAAGCGGCGTATTCGATGAGGATGTGACCGCGAGAGCCCAAGAAGAATACCTAAGCAGGGGGTCGTTCGCTGAGGCTGGTGTTTATTCTTTTGTGAAGGAGCTTGGAGCAAAAACAGTTTACCCTGAATTGGCGGCAGAGTTTGAAAACGAAATTGACGAAGTTGCTTGGGTTACTGCGCGAGAGGACTACATAAACTCAGATCCATACACCACCGTTGATCTGCTTACCGATGTTGATGGGATCAGATACGCCCAAATTTCAGGAAGCGATGATATGGGCTGGCGCATTCAAATAACCCCAGAGAGAGGAGAAACGGGTGATTTTGATATTGTTTATGACCTAGACGAAGCCAAGGTTCAGGTTCAAAACTACCTTAACGAGTATGGGTATGTAGCCACTGGAGATGATGTCCAGTTTCTAGACTACTTGAGTGATGTCAAAGAAGAGAATTGGGATCAGTACCGGGAGTTTGTTACAACCATTGACAACAAGTGGGGCCAATACTACTCAAGCCACTTTGGGCAAAACGCACTTTTTAATGTCCTCGCTACCGATAGACGTAATGCGCTAGGCAATGTCCTCATGATCGAGGAGATGCAGTCTGATTGGCAGAGTGATATCCGCAGAGCTGGAGGGCCAAGAGATCAGGCTAGGGTTGATAGGGACGAAAAAGCCCTTAATGAAATCGACTTGGATATGGCCAGTACGCAAATGAGAATTGACACAGTAGCGGAGAATGCAAAAGCATTGCTATTGAGCCCTGATGTGTCCAAGCTTGTTGGGGATCTGTTTGGGGTGAGCAGAATGGATGCTCCGGGAATTTTAGATCCAACTCCTAGTTACAATAATTTTTTACGCATTGCTAGGCAGGCTTTTGCTGATGAGCTTCAGGGGAAGGACATTAGCTACTCTTCATCGGCAACGTACCTAGGAAGCATTAAAGAGGTTACTGATCTTGAGCCAGACCTTGATAGGTTTCTGCGGGAACTTGCAAGTCTAGAGGTCGAAAACAGAAAGAAATCTAAGGCTCGTGATGACGCGAGAAGAAGGCTTGCCAATTCACAAAGCGCTCCACCAAACGTACCCTTTACTGAAGATCGTTATGCGGAGCTTGCTCTCAAGCGGATGCTTATCACCGCAGTGGAGGAGGGCAAGGATGCCTTGATGATTTCAAGCGCCGCTCAGCTGAACAATCGCTGGGGCCGATTCTACGAGCAGATTTATGACAAGAAGCACGTTAGCGCGATAGGAAAGCTTCTCGGCGTTAAGCCTTACCCTGTGGATGTTCAGGGTCTTGATGCGACTGCCGCTTACGAGAACGCTTTAAAGGTCGCAGGCGAAGCAGAGATTAAATACAGAGACCAATACTCCGACAACAACAGGATCACTTTCTCAGTCACTTTCCCTTCTAATAGCGACTATCTTGCTATTGATTTTATGGACATTTACACCGACAAAGGTGTAGAGGTCGCAAGAAAGCAAGCTGAAGAAAAACTCAGAATGAAGCTCATGCAGGATGCAGGCATTCGTGGCTGGGCCGCACCTATCTCTGATGAGTTTAAGCAGAAGGTTACAGAGGAAGGATTGCCAATGTTCCAGCGGGACTCGGCGAGAATCTACCCTAAGCGACCGCCTGAAGAGACTATTGCTGATAAATTCATCCGCACCTTCCAAGACAAAATGGTCGGCCTCAAGCGCACTCAGCAGTTCATTGAGGAAACGCAAGAGCGCAAGCTGGACTTTGACGAGGACGCTTACCTAGCGGAAGAGGCTTTTTACGGTAAGACCGAAGAAGACTTGCGACAGCTAGAGGTTCGTCTGATTCGTCCGTTTGTCGAGCTACTTGAGAAGACTGGCATTAGCGTTGCCGATCTAGACGAGTACCTGATGGCTCGTCACGCACCAGAGCGTAACCGTAAGATTGCGGCAATCAATGACAAGCTACCTGACGGTGGCTCAGGTATGACTAACGCTGAAGCGGCAGAGGTTATACAGCGCGTACAGAGATCCGGGAAGCTGGCAGACTACAACCAACTTGCCAATCAAGTATACGCAATGACTCAGCTTACGCGAGATCTTATTAAGTCTGGCGGCTTAGCCTCGGATGAGGAGGTTAGTTCTTGGGAGAGTATGTATGAAAACTACATCCCATTGCGGGGATTCGCTGACGACGAGGTTGATTCTAACGGCAATAGAATTAGAACAGGCAGGGGCTTTGACATACGAGGCAAAGAGTCGCGCCGCGCACTAGGCCGAAGATCCAAAGCGAAGAGCCCAACATCTCAGGTTATTGCGGATCTCACAGAGAAGACCATCCGCAACAGGAAGAACGAGGTCGGCCAGACCTTCCTTAATCTTGTTGAGGGCAACCCAGATCCTGATATGTGGGAAGTCTTTACTGACGCAAACCCGGACACTGAGGAGCAGTTCCGTAACGGAAGTGTTAGAGAGGGTCCGGTCAATATGGCAGGGTCAGACAAATACTACGCAGTCAAGCGGGATGGCATTGTCCATTACATCAAGGTCAAGGATCAGCGACTGCTTAATGCAATGCAGAATGTTGGTCCTGAGCGATTGAGCGCAGTAACCAAGGTTGTTGCTGGGATGACCCGGTTCTTGGCATCTGTTAATACCTCATACAACCCTCAGTTTGTGGTCACGAACTTCGCCCGTGATATTCAGGCGGCGGCGCTGAATCTAATGGCAGAGGCCACTATGGATGGCGGGAAGTTAGACGGTAATCAGATTGCTGGTAAAGTTGTCTCAGGTACGCCAAGGGCTATTGCCGCAATCAGATCATCCAATAAGCAAGATGCCGTTAATGACGACTCTGACCCAGAAGCTACTGAGTATCGTCGATACTACCAAGAGTTTCTTAACGACGGCGCAAAGACTGGTTACTTTGACTCTCCAGATGTTGACACAATTGCCGCAGATCTAGAGAAGAAGCTAGGCAGAGCTGGCCCCGGCACCAAGAATGACTTGATGAAGGCTGGCGTTAAGATTGCTGAGCTGGTTGAGAAATACAACAGCGCAGTAGAAAACGGCGTCAGACTATCGGCCTATATCGAGGCTAGGAAGGCAGGCGTTGCTCGCAAGCAGGCGGCGTCCTTAGCCAAGAATATGACGGTGAACTTTAACCGCAAGGGCGAGATAGGAACATTCGTTAATTCGCTATATATGTTCTTTAACGCGGCAGTTCAGGGAACCACTCAGTTCTTGCGGACACTGAGCCCTCTTCAGGTCAACAGCCAAGGAAACATTCAGGTGCAGAGAAATCTAAACCTAGCCCAGAAGATAGCTGGCGGCATTGTTGCTGGCGGAGCTGGGTTTGCTTCTCTAATGAGAGAAGTGGGTGGTGAGGATGATGATGGCGAAGCTTTCTGGGACAAGATCCCCGCAGGCATACGAGAAAGAAATCTCATCATTATGAAGCCCGGATCTGGCGGGGATTACTACAAGCTACCCTTGCCCTACGGTTACAACTTCTTCTGGAATCTTGGCGACTCGGTGGAAGGTGCGCTCAAAGGATCACAGCGCAGAAGGGATAATATTCTTGGCGATTTGGTGTCTAGCTTCACAACGTCGTTCTCCCCGTTCAGTCTGCACAGGGCGGAAAATGCGGCGGCTCAGGCGGCACTAACGATAAGCCCAAGCATTGTGCTTCCGGTCACTGAGCTTGCAGTAAACACTAACTACTTCGGTGAGAAGATTTACCCAGAAAACTTCCCCGGCGGAGCACAGAAGGCGGATGCTTACTTGTACTGGCCTTCAACCAAAGAGCCTTATGTTCAGGTGGCTCAGTTCCTTAATGACGTTATTGGCGGCGGATCTGAGTACAGATCTGGCGAGCTTATGGGCATTTCTACAGACGTTAGCCCAGAGACTCTACAGCAGATTATCGAGTACGCAGGCGGCGGTTTATTGAGAACGGCCACAGGTACAGGCGACTCTATATTTAGGCCCGTTACTGGCAGGCAGTTGGAGATCGCTAATGTGCCGTTTGCTCGGGTTCTTGTTGGTAAGGATCAGTCCGACTACGGAGACATCGACACCTTCTACGAAAGGCGACAGGAGATTATCAACGCTCGCAAGGAATACAATGACGCGCCTGACTCTAATGCAAGAAAGGCAAGCGACGAAGGCTTTAATGGAATACGAACGCTGTATCCAAAAGCCAATAACGTCTATAAGCGATTGCGTCGTATCCGCGAGCGTGAGATGAGAATACGGGATCGAGACGACCTAACGCCTGCCGATAGAGAGCAACAGCTCGAAGCGCTAAGGGAAAGCAAGGACGATATCGTTGATCGCTTCAACAAGCGGTACGATGAATTCATGCAGGACCGCGCTGGCTAACTGGTCCAATAATCTGGTCCAACTCTTATGAGTTGCCTTGTCCGTAGCGAAAGCGAAAGTGAGTATCTACGGGCATTGCAGTACACTACAGGGCACCCGAACGCAGGTTCGAGTCCTGCCGGGCGCGCCATTTAAATCAATGAATTGTGTCCTTCTGGTCCAATTCTGATCCAATTTCCCAGCCGAAACCTCGGTTGCCGTCACCGCAATCCTTGTGCCAGCCCGGCCCCTCATCGAACAAAAGGAACTCCATATCCTCCTGCGTCAGATTCTTTGCCGCAATCTCTATCGGCGTACCTGACATCCAGTCGTAAAGCTGTGCTGAGTTAATCGGTATCTCTCTTTCCTCATAATCCTCGCACGTACTACAAAACCTAACTACTCGCATCATTGCCCCCTATGGCTTTAAGTATCTCTCTTTGCTGTACATCCTTAACGCCATCTATCCACTCTGCGTATACCGTTAAGAACATCTGTATTGAATGGCCTAGCTGTCTTGCCGCAAAGGCTGGCTCCACCCCAGCCATCAGCATCTCTGATGCTCTAGTATGCCTGCAAGTGTATGGCCTTCGATAGGTTATTCGCGCTCCCTTTAATGCCTTGTGCCAAGCCCTTCTGAACCTGTCATCGTCTCGGCAATAATCGCCGTTAGCAGTGACGAATATAAACCCTCCCTTGAAGCGATCAGGATGACTTGTAAGCACCTTCCGCAGTTTGGGCGATACGAACACTGACCTAGCGTTGTAAGTCTTTAGAGATCCAATCCTGCCGCGCACAATGGATCTTGATAGATGGATATTGTCCCCGGTGTGGTCCTCCCACTTGAGGCCCAGTATCTCCCCGGTTCTCATCCCGGTCTCGAAGGCAATCAGATAGAACAGGTAGCCGTCCCCATCAAGGCGCTTGAGTATCTTTGCCTTTTCTTCTGGCGTGAATCGAATAACCGGGGGCTTCTGGTGGCGCCTAACCCGCACAGAATCTACCGGGTTAGTGTCGATGTAGTCTTCCTCGATAGCCAGCTCGAACACCTTGCGTAAAGGTATGAGCGCATTGCGTTTTGTCTTTGAGGTTACATCGTGGGATTTAAGTATGGCGCGGACCACACTCGGCTTAATGCGGTCCACGCCAACCGTAGCTAGATGCGGCATCCAAAACTGGTTTAACGCTCTACGGTATACGTGATACGTGGAGTGCTTTAGGTCAGATTGGCGTAGGTACTCTTGAGCAAGCACACCAAACTGAGGCACATCCTCGACACAGCCAGACTTGAGTTGAGCAAGCCAGACTTTCCTAGCCTTTACGGCCTTCCTCAGACCAGCTTGAGTATCTGGGTAGTCGAGCGTGAGGGTGTGCGCTTTACCGTCAACTGTGGCTCGTAACTGCCACTTGTTTCTCCAGCGCCTGATGCCCTTAGCCAATTGTCCATCTCCTTGGCGTCAACGTAAGTTGATCGACCATTAACGAAATAGTGCTGTCCTTTAACGAGCTTCTTCTTCCATCCCCTGAAGGTTGTCTTAGGTGTGCCTGTTACATAAAGCCATTTATCCAGATGAATCAGCATAGAACGGCTCCCTCGTTAGCGGTCGTTCTTTGCAAGACTTTGCCCAGTCAGGGCGCTTGAACGCGACTGGCTCACACTTGCCAGCCGCATACCAAATACCCTCCCCTAGACGTGCGTGTGGCTTCTTCTCAAAGTAAACCAGCACACCGTCTGAGTTCTGTGCAACGTAACGCGCCCAGTTAGGCGCCTTTCTCCATAGATCGGGCTCATGAATCATGATTGTCTATCTCCTGTAGTAACGCCTCAATGTGGAAACGGCACTTAGCCAAATCCTTGGCCGGGTCTCCTTTCCTGTACGCACGTAAAAGGTATTTGATTGCATTGCCGTAGTCGCAAGAGGGAAGGCCAGTTAGGTTAGAGCAAAGCTCTCGCTGTATATCCCTCACCTCAATACCGGCCACCTTGTAGTGACCGGGCGAATTGACGGGGTGATCTATCTCGTACCGAACCTTTTTTCTGGCCTGCCTTTGGGCCTCCCTTGCCAGCTCAAGTCTGTCTTTAGGCATTGAATATCCCCTTAACCCAAGCAATAAATCGCTGGATAAAGTTAAGCTCCTCTTTGGGCTCGCCAACAATCCTATAGGCGCCCTGCTTGCGGCCATAGGCCTCTTTGAGCGCATCCTCTTTTCGGTTGGCGATAAGGATCATCTCCTCGAACATACCCATCTTGCGTAACTTTCGAATGCCCGGGCACTGTCCGTTCCTGCCTTCAAGCTCCCAAGTAAGCTCAAGGAGTCGGTTCATTACAGCTCGAACGGTTGGCGCACCATAGCCAGTATCGTTGGCTATGTCCTCAACGGGCTTGCCCTTGGCGTAGTCGTTGAGGATGTTCATCCGCTCTTCGTGTGTTGTCTTGTTGTATTCCACATCGCCTCCTTAAAACGGGATGTCGTCTGCTGGCAAATCTTCTGCCTGAGAAGGCTGTGGTGTAGGTGCAGGCGCAGACTGCTTGCTACCAAGCATTGTCATATCGCGGACCCTAACCTCTGTGGTATAGCGGTCGTTGCCTTCGCTGTCCTGCCACTTGCGGGTCTTAATGCTACCCTCAACATAGAGCTTGTCGCCCACCTTCACGTAAGCATCAACAACACCAACAAGCCCTCCATTAAACACAAGGCTGTGCCATTCGGTTGACTCTTTGCGCTCCCCGGTTTGCTTATCCTTCCAAGACTCGGATGTCGCCAGCTTTACGTTGGCTACTTGGCCTCCGTTGCTGAACGTCTTGACCTCTGGTTCTGTGCCGACATTGCCGACCAAAATTACTTTATTAACTGACATCATTTATTCCTTTTGATGTAAACAACTTCTGTGGATTTCCCCCGGAAGGGCTCTAGATCAGCGTCGATCTTGAGTTCTTTGAACGCCTTGGCGTATGAGATATTGCCAGCCCTCATTACAGTGCTGACGTTGTAGTCCTTGCCTATAACGCGGCGACCATTGGCGAACATCGTAACGGCGTTGCGTATGTTATCTAGCTTGGTCTTAGCGGCGGAAAGCTCTTCCTCTGCGGTTATGAGCTGGCGCTCCATATCAAGCCAAGTGCTATCTTCTGAGCAATCAACAACTAGATAGGACTCAAGATCTTCCAAGAACAATTGCCACGCATCGAGTAGCTCAAGGCGGAGCTTCATATCTGGCTCGATCCAGTGGTAGCACATCTCATCCACGTCGGGATCTGACGCCATAAACAACCCTCGCTCTGCTCCTGAGATCATGAACTGCTGTTCCATCTGTATGCGGTATTGCAGAGGAACCTCTCCCTTATCTATGGACTCCTGAATCTTTGGCTTCCATAGCTTGTGTTCCCAGATGATTTTGCGCTCGAAGTCCAAGCCATCGAAAGAGGCGGTTAGCTTGCCGCTAAGGTCGCGGATGCAATCAAGCGATGCCTCCTGCGGGAAGTCGGTGTCCTCGATCTCTCCGGCCACGGGGAACAGCTCTTCCATAGCAATCTCACAGGCTACGGTTCTTGCGGCGTCCTCAGCCCTGTGACCCCTATCGAACAGCTCTTGCAGGAATGGCGTAACCTCAATGTCCTTACCGAAGTTTTGTATTGCGTGGCTACGTGACTTGTAACCCTTGCCCATAATCTCTGGCGCAATGGATGCGCTGAGCTTAGATCTGCGCCAATCCTTCCACTCCTGAGATCCTTGCTGGTGATTGATGGTAATCATGCGGCCTTCTCCTGCTTGTCCTTGCAGAGCTTCTCAGCCGCCGCCATACGCTTGGCTATGGCCTCGTTTGTCGCATACTTGCTTTGTAGGTAGTCGATGGCGTCTTTGGCAGTGCCTGACCCAGCAATGACCTTATCTTCTAGCGTCTTGAGTGTGCCCTCTGGCGGCAACTCTGGCTCTTCCTCTACCTCAATGCCGATAGGAAGGTCTTCGTTTGCGTAGATGTAAAGACCAAGGCCGAAGAGCCCAATGCACTTAACGAGACAGCGCATCTTAGCGTCGGATATCTTTCTTGCATCCGGCTCTTTGATTGCGTTGTTACGGTTATCCATAACCGGCAACCACATCAGCTTGGTTATTTCTTCAGAGCCCTCACGCAGTGTCACCTGAACGCGCACCTCAACAGATCCATCGCTGTACTTAACAGGCTCGAATATCTCAAAGGTCGATTCGGGGTAATGCTCCATCAGCATCTGGACTGCATAGGTCCAAGACAGATAAGTAAGGTTGCCTTTCTTTTGCTTGTAGTCATTCACGTTCAACGCAGAAAGGGTTTCCCAGCTTCGCTTGGCTAGAGACTCTTTGGTTTTGTTGCTCATAGTTCGTACTCCTCGGGCGGGTGCTGGTCCTCGGCGTAGCCGCAGGCATAACCGGCCTCATACTCTTGTGTTGGGTTGCTTTCGATAGGGAAGCCAAGACCCGCATCACTGTAACCAGTGAGCCAGCTCTCGACTCCATCAGGGGTTGGCTCTCCTCCGATGATGTAACTAACGTCGGCTAAGCAACGCGCAATCACCTTCAGAGATACGGTAAAGGTTGTAAATTGGTTTGGATTTACGTCTACAGTTGTCGCGGCTTTGTAATTATCGCGGTTCATATTTTCCTCCTAGCGGCTTAGTGATAAACTTAGCGGCTAGAAGAACAGTACACTTTTTTGGTTGGTTGTACAACCCTTAGTGATGATTAGGGTTGTGTTTATTATTTATCTGGGTTGGATATATGCTTTCGCATTACTTGAAGGGCTCCGCTTTGGAAGCGCTTACATTCGAAAACAATGAGTTACCACTGTTTATAAAGATATGCGAGCTAAATGCAGGGGACAGGGACGTGATACTGTCTTTAATCTGTAGATTGGTTTGCCGTTGCGAGCAGTTGATCGACTAAGCTTTCAATAGCTTCTTTCTGCTCTGCACTTAGGCTGGATATTTTAGAGATGATCTGCTCTGCGGCGGCGTGTTCTTGATCCAGCCACCCGTTTTCTAGCCCAGCTCCCGCTTCAATAGTCCTAGCCAGCTTGTCGCCTAAGTCTCTGCGGCTTTCGCCCTCAGCTAGTATCCGGGATATCTGGATCTGATGAACCCCACAAGCCTTAGCCAATCGGTTTGGTACGGCGTTGTAGCGAGTTCTCACGAGGTATTCTAAGTTGTCCCTGCGTATCTGCTTTATTGTTCTCATTTCTAATTCAAGTTTGAACTGCGGCTCATTCTATATTTTGGTTAGTTGATTGTCCATCCAAGAAAATTTCGAATTGTTGTTGATTATGATATCCATTATGGATTAGTCTCGACCCTTGCTGGATGAACTTTAAAAACTAAGAGGATGAAAAATGGCAGACATTCATGCGTTTTTGTCCCGACTCAGCAAGGTAAAGAAGCGAGGGCAAAATAAGTGGAGCGCGTGTTGTCCGGCGCATCCCGATAGAAATCCGTCGCTGTATGTCACGCACACTGACAACGGAAAAATTCTTTATCACTGCATGAGCGGGTGTAATCAAGAGTCAGTTATCAGCGCAATGGGATTGACCTTTGCGGCAGTCGGTAACGGCGAGGCACCAATAAGATCTAAAGAACCTACGGTTGACGACTACGTTATCGAAATCGGTAAGTCGATGATGCGTAGGGGCGAACGGATCAATCGGCAAGACATCAATCGTTACAAGCAGGCAGTGATCGCAGTCGCCAGACGTAAGGGGGCTACAGCATGAGCTTCAGCGCTACTTCGTGGGCTTGGGAGGCTCAGGTTTCGTCAGCTCCTGAAAAACTACTACTGCTTTGTCTAGCTGATTGCCATAACGGAGAGACTGGCCGTTGCTACCCAAGCGTTAGTTACCTATCCAAGACTACAGGTATGGATCGGAAAACAGTTATGCGTTGTGTCGGTAGGCTGGAAGAGCAAGGCTTAATTGAGGTTGAAAGGAGTCAAGGCGGGGGCAATCAGTACGCTCTTAAAACCAGTACCAAAATTGGGACCAGTACCAAATCTGGGACCAGTACCAAATCTGGGACCACACCAGTACCAAAATTGGTACCTGACCAGTACCAAAATTGGGACACTAACCTAGAAGAACCTAGAAAGAACCATAAGGCGACAAAGAAAACCACGTTGCCGAAGGCGTTTTGTGTTTCGGATAACGTCAGAAAGTGGGCAGGATCGAAGGGCTTTGATCGACTCGATGAGCACCTAGAGTTTTTCGTGGGCTATGCAACAGCCAACGGAAAGACTTACGCAAACTGGGATCAAGCTTTCATGAATTGCATTCGCGGTAACTGGGCTCGATTGCCTGATAAGAAAAACACTAATGAGGAGTATCTATGAATGTCGATTTCAGGGACATCAACGTCAATGAGGAGCTCGCAGAGATCGAGGTGGGCGATATGCTCAGCTCTCGTGATCTGGTTCAGCGGGTGGAGGAGAGACGTAACGCTAAACACGAAGGCATCAACGCACCTTGGTCAAAGCTAGATGGATTGTTTGCTTTCAGGCCGGGAGAGATGGTTTTGATGGGCGGATATAGCGGGCACTTCAAATCCACCATCACCACGCAAATCGGATTGTCAGCCTTGCGGCAGGGCTACAAGGTTGGCGTAGCCAGCTTAGAGCTGTTGGCTGAGGACGTGATCGAGCAGTATGCAGAGATCGCGGCAACGTGCGGTGAGCCTGCGATGGATTGGGTGAGGCGCTTTGCTGATTGGGCTGAGGGCAAGCTTCACATCTACGACCGGGTTGATGCCATCAAGCCGGATGAGGCAATCCAAATGACGATTGCGTTTGCTAAGTACAAAGGCTGTAAGTTGGTTGTGCTTGATGCTCTGATGATGATGGGCGTTTGCGATGATCTTGAGCGGGAGCGCGACTTCGCGCAGACGCTCGCGGCGGTGGCTAAGAAGTTCAAGATCTGTGTGATCCTCGTCCACCACGTCCGCAAGCCGCACGGCGAAGCAGGCGAGCATAAGATCCCCGGTAAATACGACTTCATCGGGTCAAGTCATTTAGCAAACATCGCGGCAAGTATTGTGATTGTCTGGCACGACAAGCGTAAATCTGCAAAGCGAGCGCTTATCGAGCTGGGAATGAAGGTAGATGACTACGACGATGACAAGGCGGATCTTGTCGTCAAGGTAGCAAAGCAGAGATACCACAAGTACGAGGGCTCAGTGGGTCTCTGGCAACATACAAAGTGCAGGGGCTTTTGCTCCACAAAACTAAGAAAAATGAGCCCGGTTATGTTCGACGGAGACAGAGTATGAGTGAGTTTTACATTATCCAAAGGAAGGATCAGGTTGAAAACCTAAAGAACAATTTGCTGAACAAGCTGGAAAGTATGCCGTGCATATCAGTTGACGTGAAGAACGGAAAACAGCGGACGAGTCGGCAACAAGCGGCGCTGGAGGTCTGGTGTCGGAACACGGCAGAGTTTTTCAATGAGGCAGGTATCACAAGGGAGATTCGATCCACGATATTCAAGGGCGGGAGCTTTGAGTGCGACTGGACTCGGGACTCAGTGAAGAACGAGGTCTGGCGCCCGGTTCAGATTGCGCTGACTCAGAAGGAATCCACGACCGATCAAAGCACCTCGGACTACGCAAAGACCTATGACACTTTGTGCAGAGCTTTCGGCAACAAGGGGCTGTCACTCCCAGCTTGGCCGGTCAAGCATGATTAGGTACAACACTGAGGAGGATGACAAAAAGAACTTGCAGTTGCTCGGCTTGCTCGCCGCGCAATGGCGGTACAGGCCGCTAGAGTTTAAGGAAAATTCTCGGGCTGATTACGCGCTGGTCAACCGGGACAACGTGGTTGAGTATTTCATCGAGTGCAAGGTCAGGACAAATCCTATCGGGCAATACCAAAGCGTGATGATCCCAAACGAGAAGGTCATCAAGCTACGCAAGGCGGCAGAGATATTCTGTACGGAAGCGCTGTTTGTTTGCCAGTGGACAGACCGTACTGGCTGGGTTGATTTATCTAAAGCTACCGGGGAGGTCTGGCGTACAGGCAGGAAGGATCGCAATGATCCCAATGACATCAAGCCACACCTGTTCATACCAAACGAGCAATTTACGGAGATTTTATGGGGGGAATAAAACGAACACCAGCAGACATTGCATTCAGTCTATGCGTGAGAGAGCGAGCGGACTGGACTTGCGAACGGTGCGGCACCAAGTATCCCGAGAAGGCGAGAGGCCTTGAGTGTTCTCACGGACACACTCGCGGCAAGTGGGGCGTTAGGTTCTGCGGACTGAATGCTGAGGCGCTATGCACTGGCTGTCACTTCAGGGAGGGCGGTCTAGCTAGGCTTGAGAAGATCTGGACCGAGTGGGAACGAGAGCGAGTTTTAGAGCTTGTAAATGATATCGGTTGGGGCAAAATGGTAAGGGCCACAAAAGGCAAGGGGGATATCGCAAAGCATTATCGCGATGAATACGACTTGATGCGTCAATACCGGGAAGCAGGGGGCACTGGTCGAATAGAGTTCGAGGACTGGTTTGGGTGAACTGTGAGGCAGAAGAGATAGATCAGGGGGCGTCCGCTCCTCGCTATGCGAGAGCAGACACGATCGAGAAAGCAATCGCGGCAGTTGCATTCGAGCTTCAGAATCTGGAGGTAGAAGATGAACGCTACGTTGAGAACGTCCGGAATATCCGATTGCTCAGAGCAATTCATGAGTATGTTACCGATGATGCCAAAATATGCGGCAATGACTTTGCTTAAAGACTGGGGGGACGCTGAGAGGGGAGAGGTCAGCCAGCTAGACTACCCTTCGGTATCACCAACATTCAAAGATTATCAGTCCGGCTATCGAAGCACCGGGGTAATGACTGAGCGCGATATGGTTGTTGAGATGACCGGAACCGCCGTCAACAAACTGCATCCGGCATTAAGGAAAACGCTGAGGCTTATCTATATCGACAGGGCAAAAAAAATCCCCCGCAGGGCGAGGGATATGGCGATTGAGGCATTTAGGAAGGAGTTTGATTCACTTCCGAAGGACAGCGGCTATTGAGCGGCATCGAGGCGAGCAATACTTCACTCGCTTATCGTTGAGGAACATAACGGTCTCGCAAACGGCGCACTCCTTGTCAAAATACTCGGCAACTTTACGCTGGTATTTCATCTTCTGGCGGCAACGATTCGAGCAATACTTCGCCCGGGTATCGACGGCGTGGAAAGATTCCCCGCAACCAATGCAGTGAAGCTCTCGGACCTTTCTCATACCGGCCAAGGCTCTCGCGGCTTCTGACTTACTCATCGGCCTCCTCCTTTGACTTTGCGGCCTTCCACTCAATGTATCCCATAGGCTCCTCGTGAAAAGCGCAAGACGCTTTGTAAACTTGATACTCAAGATCTAGTGCGGCCATCTCCGCTTCCATTCGGTTAAGCAGTTGTTGAACTGATTGCATGACTTACTCCTCGATTTCTTTTGGGTACGGGGTGAACATTGAATCCCCATAAGTTCGGTAGTTGCGAAGGTATCTCCGCATCGTGTCGTAGTGAACGCTGAACATCTGAGCCAGAGCCCAGAGCTGTACGCCCTTGGACTCTAGTTCGGATGCCTCTTTGACTTGGCTTGGTGACAGTTTCACGAGACATCCTTTTCGCAGATGTACCACTCGCGATCTGGTTCTGACTGCTGGAGCTCCTGCAAAGTCTCCTCTGCTTCACTCCAGTTATAACAGCAGTGCTTGTAGGTATCGCCGGAGCCCTGCCCCCGGTAAAGCACTAGGTAAACGATTGCGTCCATTTTATCCCTCCACTAACGAATAGGCGGTTATGATGAGAGCCACCCAAAGGATGGCTTTTGCTAGCTGATAAAAGCTCATAGGTCTAACTTCTCCTTGATGCGCTTAACCATCTCCTGCATATCCTCGATATCGAACTCGTTGAGCTTCCATTGCTCTCGCTCTACCTCGATGATTGAGGCCACTTCGTCTGGACGGTAGCCCCCTCGCAGGAGTGTCTCGATGCGCTCCTTGGCTGAGATGGTCATGACAGCCGCCCCGGAGCAGGCAGTGAGTCAAGAAACTCGCTCACTGTCCCCGGGTACTCTGATGCGGCCTCATTGAACTCAACGATGTCGCACCAGTAGACAGCTTCGGGGTCTAGTATCCCCCGGTTCATCGCGGCAACGATGACCTCACCCCAATCTTCATCGGGGCAGTTGTGGTATGCACTGCGGCATATGCGCCCCCAGATGGGGGCTTTGTTAGTACGAAGATATCCGACTTTATTCATTTTCTTTTCCTTCCATACATTAGGTGTACGATGTAACGCTCTTCTGCAAGCAAAAGGGCCAGTAATACTGACCCCACGGTGAGAAGAATGGTTAGAGACAGACCGAACCATAGGTAGCTCATAACGCACCCCCCACATAGTCTGTCTGTCTATCGACAGGCTCGTCGTGAAGGCCGCGCCCTTGACTGGCCATATAGTTGCGGATCTCGATGATCTCGTCGCGCAGGCGGAGAGCCCACTCGTAGACATCGTGAGCAGATCCCCACCAACTCACCGGCTTCTCCAACTCCATCGCTCCGATAGTTGTGCCAACGCTCGGTATGTCGAAAGGGAAAGATCTGCGCTCGCAGTATTCTCGCGCTAGGCGCATTACAAGCTCCTCATGCGAGCTTACTTTTTCGCTTAGATCTTCAGGGGGCGATATGATTTGTTTGAGCCCGTGACTTTTCTTAAAAACCCTGACCTGCAATGCCTTGCGGGGTAGCTGGTCAGATCCAAAGGCGTGAAGCTTTGCGATGTCTATGGCTAGACTTTGAGTTGGCAGGGTATCGAGTACTTGGTGCATACCCTCAAATGGCACTCCTCGCACAACCCAGCAACGAGCCATACACCAGTGGACTTGGATTTCTTTGTAGATGATCTTAGACATTTTTCTCTCCTCAGTTAAAGGCCGCTTATGCGGCCAGTTCGTAGTCGTTGTACCAATCCTGCAAAACATCACGCGAATCGGGCCAGTCGAGGCGCCCATTGACCCGCTCCAGTGAGACCTTCAGGTACTGGTATTCGAGATGAACAATCAAGCCGCCACTACCGCAGAACATAATTCGGACTGGGCGGAGTTCTGGGTTTTTGGCATTGTATCGACTTACCAAGGTTGTAAGTCTCAGTTGGTATGCGATCAGGTCAGCTACGCTCACGTTAGCTGGGTCCATACCTTCATAGGCTTCGATTTTTTTAACGATTTCTTTTTGCATTGGTTGCATATACTTGTCCCTCGGGCCGCTTATGCGGCCTCTGCTAGTTGATTTTCTGTTTGGAGGCCGTGCAAGAACTCGCTTGCGAGCTGGGCTTGCTTGGCCGCTTTAACGATCAATTTCTTGTCGTTTCGTAGCGCTTTGAGCCAGCTTGCGATATACTGTGCATGATCCTCGCGGGGCTCTATTTCGATACCTAAATCGGCACAAAGGAAGGTGGCGCCTAGCTCGGCAACCAGCTCCTCGAACGCATAGTCCTCGTTACCAAAGCTATTGAGGATCTTGCGGTCGCACCGGGTAGAGTGACCAGTCCAGTGAGTGAGCTCGTGCAGTAGGACGCCGTAGTAACCGGCAGTAGACTCAAAGGCCTCTGGTCTCGGCATACCGATGTAATCGACAACCGGGGAGTAGAACGCAGAGTCACCACCAAATCGGATTTGCGCGGCAGTCTCGGCAATGAAATCCTCGCAACGCTGATCTAACTCTATGGGGGTCAGCTCTTCAGGTTGGATCAATTCGATACCGTCAACTTGCTCGGCATTGAATACATTGTATATACGGGCAAAGGGGATCTTCTTCTCGACCTCACCGTCATCACCTCGAATCTCTAAGGGCTTAAAGAAGATAACCGCAGTACCCTTCTCGCCCTTACGAACCTGACCGCCCTTCTCTGACCAAGCCTTGTATGTGCCCCAGCGCGCATCAGAACGTCCCTCAAGGCCGAGTAGCAGTCGGTTGATACCTCGATAGGGGTTGCCGGTGGAAAGGCTTACAGGCGATCCTGCGAGGCTGTCAGACCAAGGCTTAGTCCAGCCTGACCCGTGAGTCTCTAGCATCGCGATTACTTTGTCCGTGATTACCTGATAGGCATCAACTTTTTTCTTAGTCATAAAACACTCCAAATTTTTGTATGTTGTCGGGTGGATTCCCGTGACGCCCGGAGGCGTTTCGGCTGGTATCCCTCCAGCCATCGTCAGACGGGTTTAGCAGTGAGGGCTATGAACCCTGTGCTCACGGTTCTCGTGATCTGGGTGAGATGGGTGATGCTTGGCGTAAAACTCGACAAGCCAAACAGTGTCGCTCCAGCAGTGACTGAAGTGACCATCTGTGAGCGGGTCGTCACCTTCAAGCCAGTCTGGCTGACCTACCCAGTGGCGCAGGTCATATCCATCGTAGTCTCTGATCGACTCGTCCTCGATCTCGATACCGTACTTGGCCGCTAATCGCTTGGCCTTCGAGCGGTTGCGATTCACCCAGTTGCGCCGTTCACGCTCTGCCGTCTCGGTTCTTGAACGCTCCAGCTCTCTGACCTCCCGGGTCTTGTCAGCTACGTGTTGCTTAGCTTCTCTCAGGACATCCGCCAAAGCTTCGAGCTGGGCTGAGGTCTCTGCGAGTTCTGCGTTGATTTGCTTCAATGTTTTTGTAGTCATATTGAACACTCCAGTTGTTTTAAAAGGGGAGACCCGTTCTGTTGCCAAGTGGGTCAGACTCCGAATCTAATTCAGGACTCGAGCGAGTTGCGGTGCAACGTGGTGGCTTCGCTTGAAGCGGCCATCAAGTTGTTTCCACCAAGCGGTCGGTATGTGACCTCACCGTTGGTGTACACCCACACGTTTCGCTTGCCGGGCTCGGCAAGGTAACCGTAGGACCACTTACCCGCTCGACCCTTGCATACAAAGGTCTGCATTGGTAACACTCCGTTGTTTTGCGTTTCGGCCTGCTGGCCATCATCAGAACACCTCGCATTAGGTGTTGACGCTATGTTCCCACGCCGTCTCCGGTGGTGGTGCTCATCGTGCTCGTTTGGTGTCGTCTCTCACTGGTTGACTCAGTGGTCGCCGGTTTGGTGGGTTGTCTCCCGCAGGGTTTGGGTCTGGGCTCCTCGTAGCCAGCCAACCAAATTGGTTGATAGGTGTAACCGTAATCGAGTAGCGCTACTGTGTCAAGCACTTCAGAAATAAATATTTATGTGGGTCTTAAATCGGTTGATTCCAGAACCTAAAAGGTTGACAATCGGGTCTGGCGGTAATTGCGTCCAGCGTCCCGTCAGGTTTTTTTGAAACACTCCTCTTAGTTTGTTTGCCCCGCGAGTCGGGGCTTTTTTTTGGGTTGCGGAAATGGCAAGAGACATCAAAGGTCTGCTTGAGCGCGCAGGCGTGTCTGGCGTTAACAAGCCAAAGCGCACACCCAATCACCCAACCAAGTCACACGTCGTGGTCGCGAAGGAAGGCGATCAGGTCAAGACGATCCGTTTTGGGCAACAGGGGGTCAAAGGCGCTGGCAAGAATCCAAAGACGGCCAAGGATAAGGCGCGTCGGAAAAGCTACTACGCCCGGCACAATGCTCAGGACTCTAACCCTAGCAAGCTGAGCGCTCGGTATTGGTCTCATAAGGTGAAATGGTGATGACAGTTAAACAGGCACTAAAATCTCGGACGGTTCAGTACGGCGTAGCGATTGCGGTGCTGTCAGTGCTTCAGGGCTTCGTGGGCTTTATCCCGGCTAACCCGGCAGTGCAGGCCTTCATCGGTTGCGCGATTGCATCAGGCATTGTGGTACTGCGATTCATGACCACTCAGCCGGTAAGCGAAAAGTAATGCCCGGGCTACTGGAAAGACCGGGGCTGTATGCCAACATCCACGCAAAGCGAAAGCGTATCGCGGCAGGGTCAAAGGAGCGGATGCGTAAGCCGGGCTCTAAGGGTGCTCCAACGGATGAGGCATTCGATAAGGCCTCTAAAACAGCCCGTAAGCGAAAGGACGACTAGCGGGTCCATCCCTATGTCTCAGGGTCTTATCGACCGTCTAAAGCGATTTGAGGGCTTCAGGCGGTACGCTTACCAATGCAGTCAGGGCAAGCTGACAATCGGCTACGGGACAATGATTGAGCGGGGCGGATACGGTGTGCCGGAGCACATCGCCGAGGCGCTACTGATCGACTACACAGAACAACTAACAAGACGCTTCGAGGAGCTGGATTGGTTCAGGGATCTGGATCAACCCAGACGCGAGGCAATCATCGAAATGGCCTATCAGATGGGCTACGACGGTGTACTTGGCTTTGAGCGGATGATTAACGCCATCAAGGCTGAGGACTGGGGGAGAGTTCACGCAGAAGCTCTCGATTCGAGATGGGCTGAGCAGACACCTGCTAGAGCCCGGGATGTAGCGAGGCGAATAGCTTATGGCTGGACATCGACTTAGCTATCTTGAGCCGTTTGCAGAGACTGTCGCAGAGCATGAGCTGTTAGATGCGCTTGCAGAAACAGACGGGAATGTAGATCAGGCAATACGCCTTATCGGCGCTAACGATAGGGGCGTCAAGCGTAGGCTGGCAAAGCTCAAGAAGCGAGCGGCATTGCAGGGTGTCGCACCTGAGAGCGATATGGTGCATCAGGTTGCAGAGGGCTTTGCAGTCAAGGGCACGTCAACGCTCTATGCGGACGACGGCTCAGTCAAGGTCCAATGGGTCAAGACTCAGCAGTCCGAAGAGGACAAGCTTACCGGAATCCACGAGGCCATCGTTGATGCGATGGAAGACTTCAAAGGGGTCTATAAGCCACGCAAGGCTCCGGTATCCGACAGCGAGGATCTGATGGCCTGTTACGTGATGGGTGATCCGCATATTGGATGCTATGCCCACGCTGAGGAAGCAGGCGAAAACTTTGACGTAGACATAGCCCGGGAAGACCTCATTAACGCTACGTCTCGATTGGTTGATGTGGCGCCCAAAACAGACCGAGCATTGATCGTCAATCTGGGCGACTTCTTTCACGCTGATAACAGCTCCGAACGCACAACGCGATCAGGGGCAAAGCTTGACGTTGATTCGAGGTGGCATCGGGTATTGCAAGCCGGTTGTATGCTGATGGTCGATCTGATCTCGATGGCGCTGTCAAAGCACCCAACGGTCGAGGTTATCAACTGCATTGGCAACCACGACGATCATTCGAGCGTGATGCTGTCGGCATTCCTTGCGGCGTACTTCCACAAGGAGCCAAGAGTGCTGATCCACTCAACGGTCAACAAATTCAATTACATAACGCACGGCAAGGTGCTGATTGGCACAACGCACGGCGATACGGTTCGGACCAGCGCGTTGTCAGAGCTGATGGCTACGGATGAGCCTAAACTGTGGGCAGAGTCTGAGCATAGATACTGGTATACAGGTCATATCCATCATACAACTCGGCAGGAGCTGAGGGGGTGCGTTCAGGAATCATTCCGCACTATGGCGGCTAAGGATGCGTGGCACCACAATTCGGGCTACCGATCGGGTCGTGATATGTACTGCATTGTGCAGTCTAAAGAGTACGGTGAGGTAGAGCGCTACAGGTGCGATATTCGGAGAGCGCGTAGTGGGCGATCTCAGAGTAATTGAGGGTGGCAAGGAAGATCCGCCGAATCTGCCAGTAAGTCAGGTGATATGCGCCTCCTGCAATAGCGGCCTGTTCAACTGGAAGGCTGACGACACAGGCAAGATCCACATTCTGTCTTGTGCGGTTTGCTCAACGCTGTTCCCAATGGTCGAGCACGATGAGAGCAACTGCCTGAAAGAATGGGCTGAGGATAATGGCTAATCTACTATCGAGAATATTCGGGACTGACAAGGCTCTTGAGAGCGCTGTAGACGGCGTTACCAAGGGGCTTGATGCGCTGGTCTATACCGACGAGGAAAAGGCTCAGGCGGCATCTCAGGACAGGGCTGAGGCTAGGGCACTGCTGGTGCAATGGCTTGAGGCTACATCCGGGCAACACCTAGCACGTCGATTGATTGCCGTATCAATCACTACGGTGTGGTTGCTCCAGTACATTTTTTCGTGGCTTGCGCTAACGATTGCAGTCTTTGCTGAGGGTCCAATGCAGGACCAACTCAACAAGGCTTCTGAGCTCACGACACAACACGCTAATGGGATGACTGGCGCAGTAATGCTGATCCTCTCGTTTTACTTTGCCGCTCCACATATGGACAAGATTGTGGGCGTGGCTTTGGACCGCTTTGGGAATAGGAACCAAGCTAATGGCCAATGAGTCAAGAATGGGAATGCCGCAGTCGCCACAGACTACGTTCAGATCCCAAAACCAGCAGTCGATGGCAAAGCCGGAATACAAGCCTATGCAGGGCGCTATGGCTCCATCAAAGACGGTTATGCGTCCGCAACCTAAAAAGCCCACACCTCCACCAGCCAAGGCAATGAGTCAAGCTCCCGTGAGTCAGGGTGGCGTTGCCGGTGCGGCGGCCCCTACTCAGCCGTTAGGCTCCCCGGTTGGGCTGGTACAGCAGATGCCCCCGGCTCAGATTATGCCGCAGGCTTCGGCTGATTTCGGGCAGGGTCGCCCAATGATGAGCCGCCAGATTCCGTATAACGCGAACGGCAGGACAATCGACACAAGCGGCCCCGGTCTTCTTCAGCGCGATTACAGACCGTTCTAAGGGGTAGATGTGAGCGATTACGATACGCGGCTAGGCAGGATTGAAAACAAACTGGATTCACTAGCAAAAACATTAGAAGCGCTGGCTCGTGTTGAAGAGCGTCAGATTGCCGCAAACAAGCGTATGGATCGCTTTGAGTTTAGGTTAGACACTTACGAATCGGAGATGGATACACATAGGCATAAGTCATCTGAGAACTCGCACACGTTGCGCTTAGCAGAGCGAGCTATTTGGACTCTGTTTGCCGCAGGGCTCTCAATACTTTCGGTCTACCTGTCCAAGTAAGCTATGGCGGCTCCGAGCTACACCACAGACCTAACGTCGATTATCGACCAGAACACTGGCAACACGAACAACTTTTCTCTTATCTCTGATGGCGGTGGTGGTCAGAACGCGCTGACAGAGGTTGATACGGATGATTTTATCGAAGGCACGAGTTGCGCGTCACGAAACCCGTTCTCTAGCTCAACGCGGGGAATATTTTACGACAACGGCGCTACGACTGTTGCATCGGGTGATGCGGTGTTTATCTGGACCAAGGCCGATGTAGCGCAGGCTATTGACTCAAAAGCCAATGGTGGCATTCAGTTAATCATCGGCAACAACTCAAACACCAAGTCTCGCTGGTATGTAGACGGGAATGACACGTATCAGGTCGGCGGCTGGAAGTGCTACCCAATTGATCCAACGGTAACGCCTAGCACGGGCTCGCACAGCTCCACAGCAATATTTGGCTGTATGTGGAACGTACCCGCATCAGGCCCGCAAAAGGGTCAGCCATTTAAGCTGGATGCGATACGCCACGGTCGGTCTTTAATTATTACTGATGGCGATCTGGCTAACGGCTACTCGACTTTCTCGGGAGCGGCGACCTTTGACAATGACACAACCCGACAGTGGGGCCTGTTACGCTTTGGTAACGGCGTCTATACGTTTCAGGGCTTGTTACAGCTTGGATCTACCGGCGGGAACAGCATTGACTTCAGAGACAGCAACAAGGCTTGCTTCGTAGCGGCAACGGATTATGTCGGGAGTACGTTTAACGGCGTTGAGGTTCAGAATGCCGCGAGTCGCGTGGACTGGACCGGCATATCAATCAATGCGCTGGGCACTGTAAGCCGAGGCTATTTTGAGGCGGTCGATAACGCAGATATCAATTTTGATTCCTGCGCGTTTCGGGATATGGATACGTTCATATTTCAATCGAATAGCACGATCGACGACACGACGTTTGCTCGATGCAATCAGGTGACGCTAGGTGGCGCCACAATGATGGGTTGCATATTTAGCAACAGCACAGCGGCAACAGCCCTAAACGCAGGTAGCTCCGTAACGTCGCTATCGAACACGCAGTTTATTAGCTCTGGTACAGGTCACGGTCTGGAGATTACGGGCGGCACATCGCACACCCTTGATGGACTGACGTTTACAGGCTATGCGGCTTCTAACGGCTCTACGGGCAACGAAGCTCTTTTTGTCAATATTGGATCTGGGACGGTAAACATCACTGCCGACTCAGCGCTTAGTTATAGGACTGCTGGCGCAACGGTAAACCTTACTGTCGGCCAGAAGACTCTTACGATCTCTAACGTGATTGCCGGCTCAGATATTGTTATCAAGTCCGCAGGAACCACAACGAAACTGCAAGACGATCAAGATATTGCAGGAACATCAACAACTTACAGCTACACATTTAGTGCTGGGACGTTTGTTGACATAGCGGTATATGCGGAAGGTTATGTTCCGTTTTATGTAAACAATTTTGAGTTAGGTCCAGACGGAGGTTCCATTCAGGTATCTCAGTCTGTTGACCGCAATTACGTGCCTTAAAGGGGAATAGGAAATGGCAAAAATTATTGATGGTGACGATTTAGTTGTCAGCTCATCGGCAGGCAATCTTGGCGTTGATGGAAACATCTGGATTGACACAACTGCTCGCACATTTGAGCTAGATGTTTTTGGGTCGCTTACGTCGCTCAAAGAGGGCGTCACGCTACAGGCGCTTTACTCAAAGTTTATTAAGCTTTGGGAGACATCAACGTACAACCAGTTCCCTTTCCCGATGTATGCGATTGACGCAAAGTCGGGACAGTTCGAATTCGGTTTTGACGGTTCGCGTTACAGTGATTGGGGTCCGGCCAACGATGCCACCCGTAACGCGCTAAGAGACGGCGGCTTTAACGAATATCAGGCAGGCGGAACGCCAGATGTTGCTGGCACCAGCTCAACAGGCGATCTGGCTCGTCGATATGTAGGTATCGTGTCACTGGGCGAGGTAAGCGCAGGAGCTCAGCTTTACTATCAGACGGTTGATGCTGATGGCGGCCAAGTCAATTTTGTATATCAAGACGAAGCTAACCAAGCGGTTCAGGTTTTTGGTGACGCAACTGTTGATGCAAATACAACCACGTTTAACAATCAGACATTCTTCAAAGCGTTTTGTCGAGAGCCGGGAAAGCTATACAGTGATTCGGTTCTTGCGGATACTGGTCAGACTGGTACGGGAGCCTTTACGGTCAACGTCCTGCTTTCAAACGCAGACGACCTAAAGATTGCGAACACAGACGCGGAGATCACGGGATCAGAAGCGGCTACCTATGCAAACATTGACGTTAGCTACTACACCGTTTCCCAAGCGATTGATATCAACTCGCCAACAGACGATTTTGATTTCCGAATCATTGTAGATGGCGACGGTAAGACGCTTGAGCAGATTTACACCAAGGTACAGTATTTGCTTCGCCAAAACAGCGACATCAACTCTGCGGCTACTAACTCGCAGGGAACAGTAACGGGCCAGACTGCCGACTCACTAATGCGCTTTGTTGGTGACACCTTGGTTTGCTCTGACAGCGTATTTATTACAAACCTTGCGGCGGCTGACGTAAACCGAGTTGAGTTTACCGATGAGGGCGGTACGCCAAGAGCTTACGACTTCGCGGCTACTTTGACGCTCAACTTCAACAGCTTCTTGCAATCAGGAGGCGCTGGCTACTTTGTTTGCTACATTACCGACTCAATTACAGGTGGTGATGACTACGGTACGTCAACAGCTATTATTCTTGATGACAACGCATCAACACCGGCAGACATTGCTGGGACTATTAATGCGGCCAGTCTTTCGTTCAATGTTGATTACGACAACAACTCTCAGGGCGGCAGAACGGACACGTCTGCGGCTACTGGTCAGATAGGCATTACGGTCGTTGCGGGTAACAAGGGCGTAGCGAAGCCTGTGGTTGCAACAGGTCAGATTGAGCGCAGTAAGTCTAACGTCGTGACGCTGACGGCTGAGCAAGATCGCGCTTACACCCCCTAAAAACTAAGGGCTATTTAATATGGCGGCAAACGATAAGCGGTTTACGCAGGTTCCACCTCGGGCCACCGGCGACCGAATACATATGGTGCATACTGCCGAGGTGCAGTTTTCAGGCGGATATGGTTCTGCAAACTGGAAGATAGGCAAAATGTACACCATTAGCGGTAACGGCGGCCCTACAATGATGGTCCACGTTCACGGCGTTCAAGGCGATGGCGTAACTGGGCACTTGAGTGTTCATTACTCAAAGCAGGACAAGTACGACGAAGTAGTTCCCATTGCTGGTCAGGACATCATTGATCCAGACGGAACAACAGTTGCTGGTGCTGTTGTTGATGCTTACGACGTTTATATCACCGCAAACAACATTATGGGTTATGACAACCCTGAGTACGGTATGGATGTAGACATTACCGGCTCAGCTAACGTGCGGTTTGCTGAAGGCCTACCTCAGCTGGATGCGTGGGGCAAGTTGCGAACGTCTGGCGCTACACCTTTGGGCCAGTATGTATTTAGTCAAGAAAACGTGCTAACAAATAACTTTTCGGCAAGTCAGTTGTCAGGCGGATACGTTACCTATAGCGACACCCGAAAATCTGTTTCAATTGGTATTAACCATCTTGATTCTGAGTTTGTTGCGGCAGATGGCTTTGCGTCCAACGCAACAAACACGTATCACCACTACGTTGCAGGAAGCTCGCACTTGTATGCGGCAACTTGTCGCCTTAACAGTCCGGCGGCTACAGGCTCTACTAGAAGGTGGGGTATGTTTGACGCCAACAACGGCTTTTTCTTTCAAGTAGGCACTGGTGGCGTAGACGCTACAGATGACACCGGCTTTAGCGTGGTAATCCGCTCTAGCATTCCAGAGGCACCCGTGAAGGATCTCAAGATTCCTCGCTCCGACTGGAACGGTGACAAGCTAGACGGTACAGGCGACAGTCAGGCGGTCATTGATTTAGAAAACTCTAACATCTGGTGGATTGATATTCAGTGGCACGGATCAGGTCGATTGCGCTTTGGTACTTATGTAGATGGTCAGCGCGTTGTCTGCCATTCGTACTATCACGGCAACAACTATCAATACGCTATGAGCCAGACGGCATCGTTAAGTGTTTGTTGGTCAGTCAAGTCTACTGCGGCAACTAACTCTACGCTGTTCTTAGAAACGTGGTCGGCTTCTGTCTGGACTGAAAATAACATTGACCTTCGAACATTTGGTCAGCCAGCAACATACGCCAGCGCTCACGAAACTATTACGGCAAACATTAGCGATGACTGGCAATACCTATTCAGCCTAAGCCCAGAAGAGCTTCTACCCAACGGCGATGTAAACCATACGCTTTATACGCCTACAAGTATTTCGGCCTATGCGTTTGACAATGTATCGGGCTATCCCGATGCAATCATTGACCTTAAAGCAGAAATTAATAGCGTTCATTCGGGGCACGACTTTTCGCTGATTCCTACAACGACGCTTGAAGTGTCAACGGCTGGAACTAGCTACGAGTCGGGCAAGGTCGTACTTCAGGATATGTTTAAGGGCAAATACAGCGCTGAGCTAACTGACACTTATAACAACTTCCAAGCCGGTGCTGTTAAGAACTTCTCTGACGATGGCGGCACAAAAGAAAACACAATCACCGGAATTACAGCGGCGGCAACAGCGGAAATTACGGTATCAGGCTTGCTTAACCTGCGCGAACCACAGTCTGTTACGTTCCCGTTTAACACAAGTGCATACGCTGGCAAGGTGGAAATCTTTGGTTCTACTAACGCTAGTTACAACGGCACGTATTACATCAAGCCAACAAGCACAACGACGGCGGAGCTTTACACCGGATTAAACCCAGATGGGAGCATTGACCTTGCCACTGCTGTTGATTCCAGTGCGTTTGGCGCATTTACAGGCACAGCAACGCTAAAGGGCTTCCGTGGATCTCGCGTTGTTTGGAGCTTTTTTGCCAAGACCCGCACAGCATTTACGAGCGACGTGAAGCTTATGATAAATGTGGGCTGGAAAGAGATTGTCCAGTAAATGGCGCTGTCTCTCTGGGTCAGCCACGGTGAAGAATGGCTGGCCGATGAAAAGGTCAACTTCAACGGCGCAACCAGAGAGATACACGTCAACGATGGTGTCACACAGTTAGACATACGCGATGACGTTTACTCGGCTTGGGTTAGGTGGGTTGAGCGAGGTGATAACGAGCGTTATTACTTTGCAATGCGATTTACTGGCCTTGATCCGATTCCCGGGGGTCAGACTGGCGACACTTACTTTTTAATTAACAACTGGAAGCTGATATACGACCCTCGCATTGTTGCGGTAACGGGGATCTTGTATTCAGATGATTACGCTACGCCGTATTTCTTTACGGATGGATCGCCGGTATACCCTGCGACGGTATCTGCCCTTGGCATTAAGAGTAACGTCACCATTGATTACAACCAGTTAGCGGCGGCGGTTGCTACTCAGTTTGCAGAGCCTTCGATGACAACGGCGGGCATTGCTTCGGCCACGGCGGCTGAGATTGGGACTGTAGACGTAGACTCCACAGAAATTGCGGATGAAGTTGCCGGTCGATTTACGTTTGGTGATGATGGTCGCGTTGCGGCAGATATTGCCGGATCATTGTCGGAGAAGGACATCAAGCGCACTGTGCAGGCTTCGATACCTGCGTTCCCTGCTCCATCGACTATTTGGGATGCGGCGCCACGACATCTCAAGAAGGCGATCAAGCAGAAGGATTACTCAGACGCCATACGCGCATTGAGCAACAAACTCGACAATCTCTACAACGCCGTAAATGGCGCTCAGAGAGACGATATACCAAGCATAGACCTAGACCCCATATTGGAGGCTATCGGCGCCTCACGGGCTCCTGAGAGCTCAGAGATACTAGATAGGATTGCCGGTCTGTCTATACCGGACAATACGCAGGATATTGCGTCAATCAGAGCGCAGGTTGAGACGTTACAGACAGAGATTGAGTCAATTACTGATTCGATCATTGAGGTTCGCGATGAGATTACGAGAATCCCTCCGCCGGACTTATCAGCTATTGCAACCAAGTCGGAGCTTACTGCGGTTAAGTCGCTAGTCGGCAAGCTGTCTAACTATGACGATGTTCAGGTTAAGCAGATGCTTGAGGCGATCATTACTAACACAGAAGCGCTACCAGACGATATTGAAAGGATCAGCAGGAAGACAGACCTCGTTCTGGATAACCAGCTAAAACTATTCTGATGACTGAAGAAAAAAAGAACGTACCACCAAAAAGGCGTGGACGCCCGAAGGGTAGTTCTAACAAGGCGTCTGCATCGCAGATTGCGAAGGTTACCGCTGACGGTAAGCTTTCGCCTCTTGAGTATTTAGCGTCTATTTATCAAAACCCAAACGAAGAGAAGAAAGACAGGATTGAGGCCGCTAAAGCCGCCGCGCCCTATATTCATTCCCGTCTCTCTACTACCGAAGTCAAGGCGGCAGTTACGGAATTGTCGCACGAAGAATGGCTAAAGAGCTTGAAATAACCCGACTGCGGTTAAAGGAAGACTTCGACTTTTACGCTAGAAACTGTCTTTACATCAGATCTAAGTCTGGTGAGGTAAAGACGTTTGAGATGAACAAGGCGCAAAAGTATATACACGCCTGTATACAGGAACAGAAAGAAAAAACCGGAAGGGTAAGGGCGATTGTCCTTAAAGGCAGACAGCAAGGTGTATCGACCTACACAGAGGCTCGGTACTACTGGAAGGTAACGCATAGAGTTGGCGTCAGGGCGTTTATTTTAACGCACGAGGCTGACTCAACATCATCGCTCTTTGAGATGGTGGAGCGCTACCACAAAGAAGCGCCTCTGTTTGTAAAGCCTTCTACTGGCGCATCTAACGCAAAAGAGCTGGCCTTTGATGAGCTGGACTCTGGCTACAAAGTAGGGACGGCGGGAAACAAGTCGGTAGGGCGAGGATCAACGATCCAGTATTTTCACGGATCTGAAGTTGCCTACTGGCCTAATGCGGCAGAACACGCAAAAGGCATTTTGCAGGCTGTGCCCGATGAAGAGGACACAGAGATCATTCTGGAGTCCACTGCTAACGGAATTGGTAATTATTTTTACCAGCAATGGCTGAAGGCTGAGGCGGGGGAAGGTGGCTTCCAAGCGATATTCGTGCCTTGGTACTGGCAGGAAGAGTATCGGAAGTTTGGTCTTGGGCTGAAGCGTACTCCTGAAGAGGAGAAGTTAGTAGAGCTTTATAGCCTTGACGATGAGCAGTTGGCGTTTCGCAGAGCAAAGATTGCAGAGCTTTCTGCCGATGGCACTGACGGGCTTGTGGCATTTAGGCAAGAGTACCCAATGACGGCTCAAGAGGCGTTCCAAGTCTCTGGCGGTCATAGCCTGATTAGGCCTGAGCTAGTAATGCAGGCTAGAAGGGGCAAGGTATTAGCGATAGGCCCACTAATTATTGGTGTGGACCCCGCAAGATTTGGTGACGATAGGACAGCAATAGTTCGCCGCAAAGGCCGGGCAGTGTATGACCTAGAGGTCTACGAAAAACTGTCAACTATGGAAGTCGCTGGCATTGTCCACAGCATCATCAAAGACGAGCAACCGGATCAGGTTGCCATTGACGTTGGTGGTCTGGGTGCTGGCGTTGTTGACCGCCTCGAAGAACTTGGCCACGGGAATGTGGTTGTTGGAATCAACTTCGGGAGCGCGGCTCTTGACCCAAAGAAGTTTGTCAATCGTCGAGCCGAGATGTGGTGGGAGCTCAGAGACTGGCTAGACGGTGATATGCCAGTAATGATCCCAGACCGGGACGACCTACATACGGATCTTGTCGCACCGCAGTACAAGTACGACTCGAACCAAAGACGAAAGCTAGAAAGTAAGGACGATATTAAGAAGCGTGGGATGCGATCTACGGATTGCGCCGATGCGTTGGCACTTACGTTTGCTGAGCCACTAATCAAAGATGAGTTTGATATGCCGACATCATTGTCAATTGTTGACAAGGTGGCTGGTTACTAAAGGGAAGTCATATGCAAGACGATATGGGCTACAAAGCGGAAACACCAGAAGAGCTTGAGCTAGAAATTGCGGAGCGCCTTCACGTTTTTGCATCTCGCCTAAGCAAGCTGTGCCACGAGCAGGTGGCAAAGCGAAGCCAGATTGAGCAACGCTGGCTAGAAGATCTCCGCCAGTATCACGGGGAATACTCTGCTGACGAGGCCTCACGACTGGCTAGAGCTAAAGGCTCAGAGGTTTTTGTCAACATTACGCGAAATAAGACAAATGCGGCAGAAGCGCGTCTTCAAGATATGCTTTTTCCAACGGATGATCGCAACTTTGCAATCCAGCCAACACCCGTTCCTGAGCTTGACGCATTAGCGGAAAGAAACCCTCAAAGCCCAGATGATCCTGCGGTGTATGCGCGTGAGCAGGTGGCTCTTGCCAAAAAGTCTGCCGAGCTAATGCAGGAAGAGATTGACGACCAGCTTATCGAATCTCGATACCAGATTAAGGCCCGTGATGTTATCCACGACGCCTGCCAGCTAGGCACATCTGTTATCAAGGGTCCGATCATTATTGGGAGAACCAAGAAGCGCTGGGACATTATGCCTGACGGTATGAGTATGCTTCAGGTAGTTGAGGCGTTAGAGCCTACAGTAGAGCGTATTGACCCTTGGGACTTTTTCCCGGATATGTCTGCTCGCGTAATCGACGAGGCGGAGTTTGTTTTCGAGCGCCGCCGAATGTCAAAGAAACAGCTTCGCGAAATGGCGAAGTTGCCCGGCGTTTTGGTTAGTCAGGTGAGGGAGTTAGTAAAGGGCTCTGCTAAGTCCACGCATATTGCGAAAGACTTTATTGACGACATCCGCAACATCACGGGGATTAACACTGTAGGTGAGGGCAATAAGTACGAGATCTGGGAGTATCACGGACCGATTTCAAAATCGGAGCTTATCGACGCACTCTATATGCAAGAGGGCGGAATAGATGAGACCGACGTTGATGAGTTGGATGATGAGGTAGATGCGGTTGTTTTCTTTTCCGGTGAGAAAGTTATCAAGGTCGCCGTCAACCCAATGGAGACTAATGACCGTCCCTTTGCTGTCTTTAACTGGGAAAAAGACGAGTCCTCGATTTTTGGTTTTGGCGTTCCCTATCTCATGCGGAACCCACAGCGAGTTATTAACGCCTCTTGGCGAATGATGATGGACAACGCGGGTCTTGCGGTTGCAGATCAGCTTGTTGTCAACAAAGAGCTTCTCTCTCCGGCTGACGGTAGCTGGGAGATGACGCCTAAAAAGGTTTGGTATCTGCGCGATAAGACGCGATCGGTAGGCGAGGCGTTTGCTTCTTTCTCAACGCCAAGTCATCAGGTTGACCTTGCGAATATTTTTTCAATGGCGCGACAGCTTGCTGATGAAGAGACTAACTTGCCTCTGATTGCTCAGGGTGAGATGGCGCCGCACGTCACAAAAACATCGTCGGGTATGGCGATGCTAATGAATAGCTCAAACATTGTCCTGCGTAAGGCCGTTAAAAACTGGGACGACGATGTAACGCGCCCTCTGATTAGCCGCTTTTATGACTGGAATATGCAGTTCAGCGAAAACCCTGCGATCAAAGGCGATTTCTCTATCGAGGCCCGTGGATCTTCGGCGCTGTTAGTGCGTGAGAAGCAACAAGAAAACTTAATGATCTACGCAAATATCTCCGCTCAAAACCCAGAGCTGTTTAAGCGTCGAGACTGGGCAGGGTTGGATCAAGAGATTGCCAAGTCGCTTGAGGTTCCATACGAGCTTATCACTAAGCCGCAGTCGGAAATAACCGAGATGGAAGAGCAAGAGATGGCAATGGCTGAGGCTCCTAACCCAGAGATGGAGGCCGCGCAGTTTGAAATGCAAATGAAGCAAGCGGAGTTCCAGCTTGAGCAACAAAAGTTGCAGGTAGACGCCCAGATTAAAGCCAACCAGTTCCAGCTCAAAGAGATGGAAATTCAGATGGATCAGCAGATGAAGCAGGCTGAAATGGCTCAGGAAGAGCGCATTAAGGTTGCTGAGATTGCGGCCAAGGCGGAAATGACTGAGCGACAGCTACAGGCGCGTATGGCAATTGACTCTGAGAAGAATCGCACGAACCGGGATAAAGCCGCCGCTGACACGAACATCAAGCTGACCACAGCACAGCTTAGGGCGCAGAACCTAGAGAAGGGGTTTGATAGCTACTAATGGCGATAGACATTAACTCACTGACTTGGAAGTCGGTGCTCAAGTTTGTTGAGCAAGAGCGTCAGGATGCAGTTCAGATGCTTATTGCTGACAGAGATTCGGAGAGACAGCGCGGAGCGTTAGTCATTCTGGAAAGGCTGGAGGCGCTCGCGCTTCTTGAAGACAACACTGACCAATAGCCGCCTTTGGGCCGCTGGAGTATGGCATGACCAATGAAACTGAAGAGCAGTCCTTCGAGGACGCATTCGATGAACTTGCGGAAGGTAAAGCCGCAGAAAACCAACCAGAACTTGAATTTGAATCTGAAACCGAGGAGGTAGAGGAAGATGTACAGTTACGGGAAGGGCAAGAAGAAGAAGAAGACGAAGGGCAAGTAGAGGAAGGACAAGTAGAGGAAGATCCTCAACCCGAGTTTTCTTTGGAAGAGAGGTTGCGGGAGGCAGAGAATCAAGCTCAGCTCTGGCAACACAAGTACAACTCTGATCTAGGCAGGCAAAACGCCTATCAGAGGAAAGTATCTGAATACGAACAAGAGATTCAGAAACTTAAAAAACAAGTAGAAAGATCCGGCACAGATAGCATGACGCCATCTGAGTGGAAGGCGCTACAAGAAGATTACCCCGACATCGCTCAAGGTGTTCAGTCTCAATTTTCCCAGCTACAAGCTCGGCATCAGGCTGAAATCGAAAGCATTAGGCGTGAACTTCAGCCCATACAAGCTCAAGCGCAAGAAAGCTATGTGCAGGATCAGTTCAGGATTTTAGAGATGGAGCATCCAGATTACCGCGAGATAGCGCAATCTGAAAGCTTTAAATCGTGGGTCCAATATCAGCCAGAAAACATTAGGAGCATGATGACTAGCCAGCAGGCTGGGGATGCGGCCTATCTGCTACGGACCTACAAAAATGATTTGATGCCCGGTCAACAGGCATCTAACGAATTGAAGTCGCGACGAGAGAAGCAACTTCGACAAGCTCAGACCGTTCCTCAAAGAGGAGGAAGGTCACGATCTAATATGCCGCCAGAAGATGACTTCGAAGCCGCATTTGATTTCTTCGCCTCTAAGTAGGGGGTCTGAGTTTATGACTAACACCCAAACAATGACGTTACCTAGCAACGCCGCGAAAGCCGCACTAGCGACGGTTTCCTCATCGGGTAGGTGATCGGTCGATTGATACCTTAATTTGCCAATCAGACACTCAATAGGAGACTTTTACAATGGCAACGACAACTTATACCTCCGTTTCACAGCGGACCCAAGCGTATGCGGCAAAAGAAATGCTCGCTCACGCAGAGCCCATCCTTTGTCTTTCAAAGTTTGGTATGACAAAGCCAATGCCCAAGAACAAGGCGCAGGTTGTTAAGTTCCGACGACCTATTCCTTTCGCGGTAGCAACAACTCCACTGACAGAAGGCGCCACGCCAACTGCAACTCAGATGAACTACGAAGACGTAACAGTCACTCTGAGCCAGTATGGTGATATCGTTGAAATCACTGACGTTGTTCATGACTTGGCCGAAGATCCTGTACTCAAGGATTCAGCGATGATGTGTGGTGAGCAAGCCGCAGAAACCATCGAGACTTTGATGTGGGGTGTTCTCCAAGGCGGCACTAACGTGTTCTATGCGGAGTCTACCGACACTGCTCGTACTGACGTTGATAACGTAATTACGCTTGCTCGTCAGCGAGCTGTTACTCGTCAGCTCAAGGCACAACGCGCTAAGAAGGTAACTTCTATGCTGTCGTCTTCTGTCAAGTACGGCACTGAAGCTGTTGACGCGGCGTTCATTGCGTTTGCACACACTGACTTGGAATCAGACATCCGCGACTTGACTGGATTTGTTCCTACTGAAAAGTACGGATCAATGAAGGCTCTTCCTTATGAGATCGGCAAGGTTGAAGATGTACGCTACATCCTCACTCCTGTTCTTTCTTCTATCGAAGACGCTGGCGGTACGGCCTCAACAAACGGCGTTGTTTCTACATCTGGCACTAACGCTGATGTATACCCAGTCGTTTACGTCGGCAAAGACGCTTATGGCCACGTTGCTCTGAAGGGTGCGGAAGCTATTTCACCCACCATCATCAACCCCGGTCAGGTAGACAAGTCTGATCCTCTGGGCCAGAAAGGCATTGTTGGCTGGAAGACTTACCACAAGTCATTCATCGCTAACCAAGCTTGGATGTGCCGCTTAGAAGTAGCCGCTAAGGAAGTCTAAGCAAAACCAAACAAAGGGGGCTTCGGCCCCCTTATTTTTAAACTATGCCGCCTAATGGCCGCAGGAGACTTTTATGTCAGAAGTAAACCTTTACAACCTATCGTTAGATCAGCTCAAAGAACAGGCTCGCATATTGGGAATTGTCATCAAAGGCAACCCCAGCGCAGAAACTTTGCGGACCCGTATTAAAGCCGCTGTTGAAATTGAGCCACCATCAAATCAGAAAGTAAAAAAGGAAGAAGACCCGGGCCGTAAGAAGGACTGGATAACTGTCGTCATAGATCAAGACGAAAAGGATCAAGCCCCTGTTTTTGTTGGTGTTAATGGGAAAAGCTATTACATCCGAAGGGGTGAGCCTGTACCCGTTCCTCCGCCGGTTGTAGAAGTTCTTACTAACGCGAAGCAAGTCATTATGAATCAAGATGGAAGCTCGCGAATAGTTCCAACATACCCATTCAGAATTGAGAAATAACTATGACTTTTTTGGAGCTTTGTCAGCGTCTTGTCAGAGAAACAGGTATTGCAGATACCGGCCCGTCATCAACAGTCGGACAGACTGGCGATATGCGGCGTATTGTGGATTGGACTAACGACGGCTGGTTAAAGATCCAGTCTATGCGGAAAGACTGGGCGTGGATGTGGGCTACTGGCTCCTCCACGCTCACCGCAAACACCTATTTAGTTTCGCTTCCTTCTACCGTGGAGGATATTGAGCGAGTGTCATTAGGTGAACATTTTTTGCAGAAGCTGACTTATGACGAGTTTGCTAATGCCTACCGTACAGTTGAAGCCGGGGAGCCAACAGCTTGGGCAATCAGGCCAGACGGTCAGCTTGCGTTTAATGCTAAGCCGGATTCTAACAAGACGGTTACTTACGAGTATTACAGCGTTCCGGTCTCGATGATTGAAAACTTCGACGCACCGGGAATGCCCGATCAATACCATATGCTGATCGTTTACTCAGCCCTGCGTGATTATGCCTTGTTTGATGATGCTCTAGAGCTAGAGAAGAAGGCGTTGATTAACTACGAGATGATGCTTGCCGCTTTGGAGCGAGATCAGCTACCCAAGATTGAAGCGCCGGACTGCCTTGTATGATTACACCAAGCTACTTCCCGTTAATTGGAGGATGGAACATTGAAGCTCCACCGCTTGCTACTCAGCCGGGTGAAGTCCTTGATGCTACTAATTACGAGTGCCTTATTGGTGGCGGTTATCGTCGGATTTACGGTTATGATTTATATGATGGGCAGGCTACTGCTTCTCAGTCAGTACCCGGTACGGGCTCTGTCCTTCTTGTACACGTTTACAAGAACGAGCTTTACGCAATTCGCGAGGATGGTTCCGCCGCTAGACTATACAAGGCCACCACCTCCGGCTGGTCAGAGGTTGATAACACCTTTACGTGGTCAGTTGGAGGAAACTACCGGGCCGTCAACTACAACTTCTTTGGGCAAGACGCTCAGGAAGAGATGTATATCGTTAATGGGGTTGATAAGGCAGTGCGTTTTGATGGGACTACGCTTACCCAGATAACGACCGGCGTAGGCACTGATGACCCTTCGTGCGTTGCCGGATATCGAACCCAGCTATTTCTGGGCGTAGAGTCTAGTCTGGTAGCAAGTGAGCCGGGGAATCCATCGGGATATGACCCCGTTCAAAACGCCTTTGAGGTTGCCGTAGGGGACACAATTACCGACCTTATGGCGGCGCCCAGTGCTTTGATTGTCGGCTCTGAGAACAAGACACAGCTCCTCTCAGGGGACACCAGCGCCAACTTCCGATTGGACACGATGACAGAGATCGGTCCCTATCCAAAGACAATGGCGAATATTGGCGGCCAGATTATCGGCCTCGATCAGCAAGGTGTAATGAGCCTGACTGCGACTCAAGCATACGGTAATTTTTCGTATGCCCTTTTGAGCCAGAAGATTGCCTCGTATATGAGCAACTTCCCGCTGGGGTCTTTGGCAGTAATTAGTCGTGCGTCTAGTCAATATCGACTGTATAATGGCCGTCAGGGGCTGTACTTTACCTTTGCAGGCACCGAACTGATTGGCGCTATGCGAGTGGCCTACGAGCACTCTGTTGAGTGCGCTTGTGAAGGGCTATTCCCGAACAACGCCCCTGTATCTTTTTTTGGATCTGATGATGGCAATGTCTACCAGCTAGAGGTGGGCACAAACTTTGCTGGGCAGGAAATTTACGCCTACCTTGTAACTAGCTTTCACCATCACGGATCTCCATCGCAATACAAGCGATTCCGCATGATACAGCCAGACCTGTCGGTAGACGGGGACTCAACGAATCTGGCGGTAAGCGGCACCACCGACTACGGCAAAGGTCTTTACTCTAGAGGCTCCACAGGCTCTCTAGGGCAGACTAATGGTGCGCTATGGGATTTCGCGGTATGGGATCAGTTTTACTGGGACTCTGTGTATCACCACGACGCTAGGGTCCGCTTGAGTTTAGTAGGTAAGAACCTTGCAATTCTTATGAGTTCAACGTCCGCCACAGACTCTGTTCACACGCTATATGGCGTTACGGTGCATTTTTCTCCAAGGAGACTCGCTAGATGACAAACCAATATGTACCCGATCTAACTCCGCTTGGCTCTGGAGATCTCGCTCGATCGGCTGACGTTAATGACCGTTACGATAATACGGTATCAGGCTTTGATAGGCTTCCAACGCCAAAGGTGGGAGAGCAGGGATTCTCTGCCGCAGTACCTGTAGGCACCCCAGTCAACGCAGATCACGCGACAACCAAGAACTGGGTTGAGACGGCTATGACCTCTCAGGTCGTGATTGCAGAGGGACACGCAGACGACGCAGAGGCGGCAAAGCTTGCCGCTCAGACATCAGAGGCTAATGCCCTTAGCTCTGCTAACAATGCGTCTTCATCAGCAGGAACGGCCACCACAAAAGCAAACGAGGCGGCAACATCAGCAAGTAATGCGCTGGCCTCGGAAAACTCAGCATCTACAGATGCGGGCACAGCAACCACTCAGGCAGGCATTGCTACAACTCAGGCCGGCATTGCTACAACAAAGGCAAGTGAGGCTCTTAGCAGTGCCAACGCCGCACAAACGGCAGAGACAAACGCTGTTGCGGCATACGATTCATTCGATGATCGTTACCTTGGGCCAAAGGCATCTGATCCTGCATTAGACAATGACGGCAATGCCCTTCTAACGGGAGCCCTTTACTTCGACACTAACAACGGGACTATGAAGGTTTATAACGGAACCTCTTGGGATTCTGCTTATGTTCCTCCAAACCTGCTTACTCTCGATGAAGTAACGAATAACGGCAATACAACCACTAACGCCATATCGGTTGGCGCACTTACCGCAACAAACGCTTCGGTAAACTTTACTAACATCGGCACGACAACCTCAACAACAGACCCTGTTTTAATGATTACGGCGGCAGGTCTTGTTGAGAAGAAGACGTTGGGCTCTAACGCATTTAACAGCACTGTCTTTGATAACTATCAGGGCTGGCAATTAAACGGCGGAAGCAGTACAGAGGCTATTGGCAAAAACGAAACTGTTACCTTTGTGGGCTCAGGGGGTGCATCGGTAACAAACTCGGGTAACACAGTAACAATTAACTCTACCGACACTAACACCACGAACTTTAACGTCTCGGCAAGCGCAGGTACGGCGGAGAACATTTCTGCTGGGGAGACAATTGACTTCTCTGGTAGTGGCGGGATTGCAGTCACCCGAACGGGCAACAACTTTACGATTGATGGATCATCTGCCGGAATCACTGAAGTAGTAAGCGACACCACGCCTCAGCTTGGTGGTCAGCTTGACGCTAATGGCAACACCATTCTTATGGGCGTCAATACAATCACTGATACCGCAGTAGGCAACTGGAACACAGCCTATAACGACAAGATCACAACTGTCGCTTTTGACATAAACAGCGGCAACTTGACCTTGAATCAGGTCGATGGCGGAACGGTTGTTGTAAACCTTGACGGTCGCTACGGTGCGATCACGGGATCACTTACAACATCCACCACGTTTGGCGGGGATGTAAGCGGAACTTACAATTCGATTTCTGTTACCAACGATAGCCACGGCCACTCGTTTGCAAACCTGCTTAACAAGGGATCAGGTACTGGCACTTACACTACAACGGGCGCCTACTCAGCTCCTCTTGTTACTACGGCAGAAGTAAGAACGAACAACGGTACACAGCTCGTTCTTAACGGCGGCGATTCTAGTGGCCAAGCAACAGGCCAGACTGGCGAGAAGGTTTATCTTAACGCAGAAAATGGCATAGAGATTGTTTCCTCGCCAGATAACTGGGCAAGTGGTTGGGCTGGCCGGAAGACAGCAACGATCAACGACAGCAATGGAGCGTCAAGTCTTCCCGGAACACTAACCACTGCTGGCGCAGTGACAATGAACTCTGGTAGCAATCAGGTTCAGCTTTCAGCAGATGGTGCGATTGAGCTTACTCGCTCGGGTGCTGGTGCTTACATTGACTTCAAGAACTCAACTGCCGAAGACAATGATGTTCGTATTCAGGAGTCTAGTGGCGGAATCAATATCACAGGCTCGACAAGTATAGATGGTATAGCAACCATTGGTGGCACGTCTGTAAGCGGGGGAGAGGGAGGAGAGATTCGTCTTACTGCACCTCCAACTACAAACCTCAGCGGAGACCTTACGTTTGACTTACAGACAAACAGTGTGCGCTTCTTTGAGAGCGGGGGCACTAACCGAGGCGCGGCACTAGATCTTACCGATTGCGCCGCTTCTGCCGCATCAACAATCTGGCACTCAGGTAACGACGGCTCCGGCTCGGGGTTAGACGCCGATCTTCTCGATGGTCTTAATTCTTCCTCCTCAGATACCGCCTCTACGATTGTTGCGCGAAATTCAGCGGCTGATATTTTTTGCAGGCTGGTTCGCTCTACCTATCCGGATCAAAGTACTCCTGCGACAACTGCCCGAATTATTTTCCGAAATGACGACGGAACCTCTGATAACTTTCTAAGAGCAATGACCAACACAGGCTTTGTTGGTTGGTTAAACAATCAGAGCGGAGTGTCTGTCGATAGCGCTACAAGTGCGACAACTGCTGGGACCATTACAAACCAAGCGGCGTCTGCAACAACAGACACAACAAACGCCTCTAACATCACATCAGGGACGTTAGCGGCGGCTAGGGTCGCAAACCTAGCGGCAAGCAAGATCACTTCCGGCACTTTTGCAACAGCTAGAATTCCTACAAACATTAGCATCACTGGGAATGCGGCAACTGCTACAAGCGCCACGAGCGCAACAACCGCAAGCAGGCTTGTCTCAACAACCACAACTACAGCAACGAACAAAACCCTTGCTGATGGTGAGTTCTGTACGGTTACAGCTTCGGGAAGAACTATTACACTACCCGCTTCACCTACTGCGGGTGACAGGGTTTACATTAGCGTGGGCAACTTCACCGACACGACTGTCGGCAGAAACTCACAGAACATTATGGGATTGGCAGAGAATATGACAATCGACAAAGCGTATATAGGCCTTGAGTTTGTTTACTCAGGCAACGCAACTCAGGGCTGGAGGATCATTTAATGAGCTCATTATCAGGATTTTTTGGTGGCGGCGGTTCCAGCTCGGTCCCTGCATACTCTATTACAACTTCTGGAACTTACTATTTCCCAAAAGACGGCACAGTAAAGATTTATTGTATTGGCGGAGGAGGTGGTGGCGGCGCGGCGGCTGATACCGCCTCCCCTTATGTTATGGCCGCTGGAGGTGGTGGCGCTGGTGGCTGTACGGTCAAGACTCTTGACGTTACAACAAGCGACCAGATCATAGTAGTTGTCGGCGCTGGCGGCGCGTCTGCTACAGGAGTAGCAAGCGGGGGCTCTGGCGGAACCACAACGGTCAACTCAAATAATTTAAGTGTCTCTCTGCTCGCAAATGGCGGCGGTGGCGGCAATGGATCTGCTGGCGGCGCAACAGCAGTCGGTAATGGCGGTAGTGGCGGCGGCGCAACTGGGGGCGATGGCAACTTTTCAGGTGGGGCCGGAGGCACGGCAACCCGCAATGTTAGTGGAAGTAGAGGCGCGGCGGCAGGAGGTGGTGCTGTTGGTCTTTTCAGAATCGGCGCACAGGGCGGCAATGCGACGTGCAATAGCAATGCGGGAGCGTCCACAGGAGGCGCTGGAATCGGAGGAAAATCAAAAAACGTTAGCGCCAACAGCTCTAATACCGCAACGACATCGGGAGGCGGCGTTCTTTCTATAGGCGTTAGCTCTACCAACTCCAACTTAAACACTGTCTCTAACGCGCCCGGTATTACCCATTCGCGTATGTATGTAAACACCAACATCACTTACAACAATAATAGCCAGCGAGACAGCCACCATACGGCCCTTTTAGGCGATTCAGGTGATGCTGGCGGAGGCGCTAACAAAATTGGCGGAAGCGGTACTATCGGAGCTGGCGGAGGCTCAGGCAATGCTGGCGGCGGTGGTGGAGCCTTTGCCGGAGGAGGCGGCGGTACAGCATCAAACACAAATTCTGGCGGCGATGGTGGTCTCGGCGGTGGCGGCGGCGGTGTAACATCGTATAACAACGGGCATACATCAGGCGCTGGTGGTGGCGGTGCTGTTTTAATCGTGTACGAGGGCTAATTAAATGATTCAGCAAAAAGGATATTGGAATATCAAAAACGCTGACGGCGATGTTGTTAATACAATTATTGCCAGTGCAGATTTTGTAGAAGAAAATTTCGATTACTACGAATTTGTCCTTCTACCTATCTCTCAGGCTGAGGCAAGGGCTTGGAGAGACGAAGAGCTGTTCAAAACAGACGAGTTTGCTAAGCTCCCAGACTACCCGAATCACGCTATTTTATTAGAGTACAGACAGGCTTTAAGAGACTGGCCAAGCACTGTAGACTTCCCTGATACCTTACCGGAATCATTGGAGTCCCGTATTGAAAATTCAAGCCCCTGATTTTATTTTACACAAAGAGTCTGCCTTCTCTGATGACTACTGCAAAAAGGTCATTGAGCAGTTCGATAAAGCCAACTCTGTTGGTAACGTCATAGACAGACAGGCCAACGGAGAAGGATACAAGCTAAACAAAGACGATGTAGCCTACTACCCATTCAAGGAGACAGAGGCAGAAGGTCTGGAGATTGTTGCTGATTTCAACCAAGTGTTTTGGGGTGAGGTTTACTCTGAATATTCGGGCAAGTGGCAGATACTCCACGACTTCGACAAGCACCACATCTGGCACCACAAGGTCCAGAAGACGGAGCCCACTGAGGGCTACCACATTTGGCATACAGAGAATATGAATCGGCAGTCATCGAATAGGGTGCTGACTTACATTCTTTATCTAAACGATGTCGAGGAAGGCGGAGAGACAGAGTTCTTGTACTACGGGAAAAGGTTTAAGCCAAAGGCTGGAGATATTCTACTTTGGCCGGCAGGCTTTACGCATACGCACAGAGGCAATCCGCCCTTGAGCAACACCAAATATATTATGACTGGATGGGTCGAATTTTAACCAATGAACACATTTCAAGAGAGCGCCCTAGTGGCGCTTTTTTTATACCTAACGCTTTTTGCCATCTATGAGCTGGTTTAACGGAGAGAACTATGGCGCTTAATTTTCAAATGGAACAGCAAAGGAAGCTTACCGATCCTAGACAGCCTCCTGCGCCCGATCCGAATCAGGGTCTATTGGCCTCTGGGATGAGTGATGGCGCTCCAGCTCCAATGCAATTCCAACAACAGCCAATGCGAGTGGAACAGCCAATGCGAGTGGAACAGCCAATGCAGTTGTTGAAGGCAAGCACTCCAACTCCTCCGGGCTCTACGCCAGTTGCTCAAGCGCAAACCGAAAGAGCCCGATCGACAGGCTATAACGCGGCTCAGGTAGGCGAGGCAAGCCAAGCTGAAATAGAGCAGGCAAACGCAGTAACCCGCGCAGTACAGCAGAACGAGCTATCCCAAGAACAGCTAGAAAATATACTGGCATCAAACTCTCCGTTGATGCGCCGTGCGGCGGCACAGGGATTGCAGGTAGCGGCATCGCGAGGACTACTTAACTCCAGTATGGCGGCAGGCGCGGCTCAGGCGGCGCTGATTGACGCGGCGGCTCCGTTTGCACTTCAGGACGCAAGAACATTCGCAGACACTGCGGCGCAGAATCAGCAGGCGCAGAATCAGGTTAATCTGGCAAATACCCAGATGACCAATGAAGCGAATATGTTTAATGTCGGCCAGCAGAATGACAATCGCAGAATTGATGCTCAGGCACTTAATGAGTCTCGCCGATTCGGTGCAGATGCCGGTAATCAGGCAAGCTTATTTAACGCAGGCGAGTTTAATCAGACCTCTCGCTTTAATGCTGATTCGCGAAATCAGGCTACTCAGGCCGATGCAGATCGCACACAATCTAGATTCTTGCAGGACGACGCACAGGAATTTGAAGGCGGACAGCGTCAGTTTGATCGCGATGAGCGACAGGCCGATAGAGAGTTTGATGCAACCCAACGACAGCTTGATAGAGAATTCACTTCAAGCGAATCTTCTCTTGATCGAGAGTTCCGGTCTAGTGAAAGCGCGTTAGACCGAATGTCTGCCGCAGAACTACAAGATCAAAGAATTCAGACTGAGCTACAGATTCAAGATATTCAGAATAATTTCCAAGGCACTCAGGCAGAACTAGACCGTTTACAGCAGTTAGAAGTTCAGCGAAACGATATAGATGCTCGATTAGAGTTGCAGGAAAACGAGCAAACTTTCCAATCAACTGAGCGACAGGCAGACCGTGACTTCCAGTCTTCTGAGTCTGCGCTTGATCGTTTATCTGCTAGTGAGCTTCAAGAAGCTCGCCTTGCAAATGAGCGCGAGATGCAAGACATCCAGAATAACTTTACTGGAGAGCAGTCTCAGCTAGATCGTTTGCAACAGCTTGAGGTACAGCAGAATGATATTGATGCTCGTCTTGAGATTGAGCGAGAGCGACAAGAATTTCAATCAGGAGAAAACCAAGCAGATCGTGACTTCCAATCTGGCGAGAGAGCCCTTGACCGAGATCAAGAACGCGGCCTTCTAGAGACTGAGCTTGGCTTCCGTGGAACACAGGCAGAGCTAGACCGAATGTCTGCCGCAGAGCTTCAGGATGCGCGTCTCTCAAATGATCGAGAGATGCAGGAAATTCAAAACAACTTCCAAGGCACTCAGGCTGAATTGGATCGAATCCAACAGCTTGAGATCCAGAACAATGATATCAATGCTCGCATCTCACTACAGGAAAGCGATCAGGAATTCCGATCTAGCGAATCCGCACTAGACCGAATGTCTGCCGCAGAGCTTCAGGACCAAAGAATCCAAGCTGAGCTAGAAATACAAAGTATCCAGAACAATTTCCAAGGAACTCAAGCAGAACTTGACCGTATACAACAACTTCAGATTCAACAGAACGACATTGATTCAAGGTTGGAGCTACAGCAAAATCAGCAGGACTTCCAGTCTGTAGAAAATCAGGCTGACAGAGATCAGCAGACAGGCCTTCTTGAGCAACAGCAAGAATTCCAAGAAGAGCAGGCACAGCTCGATCGCGATGCACAGGCTGAATACCAGAGCATACAGAACACATTTGCGGCGGCTGAGGCACAACTCAACCGCGATGCAAGCGCTGAGGCACAAGCTTCGGCACAGGCGTTTAGCGAATGGCAACAAACAAACCAGCAAGAATGGTCGGCGATACAGGCTGATCTTGACCGTCAGTTCCAGAGAGAAAACATTGACCAGCAGTCTGCAACGATGATTCTGGGTCAAACAATGACCTCTATCGGTGCAATCTACGCTGATCCAAACTTGACGCCACAGCAGAAAGCTCAGGCGGTAGCAAACCTTCAGAACCTTGCGACATCAATGCCGGAGCTTTTGGCTAGAATCCAAGATCCTGATTACGATCTAATTCCCCCTCCAGACGATACTCCGGGCGATAACGACGACGGGAACGACGACGGCGGCAATGATGATGGTGGCAATGATGATGGTGGCAATGATGATGGTGGTAACGACGATGGTGGCAATGATGATGAATCTACGTGGACGCCCCCTTCTAGCTACCAGCAATACCAAAACGGCAACTGGTTAGACCCTGACACGGGTGACATCTACGACCAAGATGGCAACTACATAACCACT
>Ga0213864_10000047_pt1 | contig 50701 bp, 42 predicted proteins | sample PICome_5_FD_160078 | JGI IMG/M metagenome (GOLD analysis project Ga0213864, IMG submission 160078) | Coastal seawater microbial communities near Pivers Island, North Carolina, United States - PICO247 | ecosystem: Environmental > Aquatic > Marine > Coastal | place: USA: North Carolina... | reverse complement strand
AATTTAAGGCAGGTCAGTATGGATTAATGCAGCCTACTATCCAGCCATTATTCAATACAGCGCAAGCGCAGGATGTATTATTAAAATGGTCTGGAAGTTCAACGAGCTATTATGAGTATTTAAAATCATACTGGGCAGACGAAGTCATCTCTGGAACCACTTGGAACAAAGTGTTGCATGACGGATTTTTCAATGCCTCTGTTTCTGCTGCACCATCAGCAAATAGAGTTGATGTGAATGCCGTGGCAGGAGCTTTAGTAGCAAGTGTGAAACCTTCGAAATACGAATTAAATTTATATACTACTGCTGGTTTAGGGGATGGTAAGCAAGCGAATAACCCTTGGTTACAAGAATTCCCTGATCCAATTACCAGAGCATCATGGGATAACTACTTATCGATCTCAATGGCAGATGCTAAGGAATTAGGATTCAAAAACCCAGTAAGAGATAATGGTGCCATTGATGGAAACTACGCGACTGTAAAAGTAAACGGAGTTACCTTAGAAAAGGTACCCGTAATGATCCAGCCAGGTCAGGCAAAAGGAGCTATCGGATTGTCTTTAGGATATGGTAGAACCGACGGATTAAAAGAAGAAATGCAAATTGGTGTGAACGCATATCCTTTATATAAGGACTTTAACAACATGCAATTTGACGTAACTATTGAAAAGACTTCAGGATGGCATGAGTTTGCTTGTACTCAGGTACAAAAAACAATTGCTGGACGTCACGATATCTTAAAAGTAACTACTTTAAAAGAGTACTTAACGGTTGATCCAAAAGATCATCACCATGGATGGAACAAGCCTGCTTATGTGTCTTATGACCATAATGAAGTAGAAGCAAATTCCATTGACTTATGGGATGAGCATAACAGAGAAATGGGTCACCATTTCAAATTATCAATAGACTTAAACTCTTGTACAGGTTGTGGAGCTTGTGTGGTGGCATGTCATGCAGAGAACAACGTACCAGTTGTAGGTAAGAAAGAAGTTCGTATTGGTAGAGATATGCACTGGTTACGTATCGATAGATACTATTCTTCTGAAGTAGAAACCAGAGAAGATGCAAAAGAGCAAGGATTAAGCCGTGCTGAAATGTATCGTGCTTTAGAAACTGAAGCAGAAAATCCAGAAGTGACTTTCCAACCAATGATGTGTCAGCACTGTAACCATGCACCGTGTGAAACGGTTTGCCCGGTTGCGGCAACCACTCACGGTAGACAAGGTCAAAACCAAATGACGTATAACAGATGTGTGGGCACCCGTTATTGTGCGAACAACTGTCCGTATAGAGTGCGTCGTTTCAACTGGTTCAACTATTCAAACAATGATGAGTTTGACTATAACATGAACAACGATTACGGTAAGATGGTATTAAACCCAGATGTAGTAGTACGTTCAAGAGGTGTTATGGAAAAATGTTCATTCTGTATACAATCAACTCAAGCAACTATTCTTACCGCGAAAAAAGAAGGAAGAGCTGTTAGAGCGAACGAATTTGAAACCGCTTGTTCATCTGCTTGTTCAACAGGAGCAATGGTATTTGGTGATGTAAACAATAAAGAGGATTCAGTGACTCCATTAGTATCTGATAAGAGAGCTTATGGTGTATTGGATTACTTGCAAACCAAGCCAAATGTAGTGTACCAAGTGAAAGTTAGAAATACAAACGAAGCGTAATTAAAATTAAGATATAGAATATGTCTCATTACGAAGCACCCATTAGGGAACCTTTAGTATTAGGTGATAAAACGTATCACGATATTACCGAAGACATTGCAAAGCCAATCGAAGGAAAAGCCAACAAGAATTGGTATATAGCTTTTTACATCTCTTTAGCAGCAATGCTTTGGGGGTTTGGCTGTATTTTTTATACGATAGGAACAGGAATCGGTGTTTGGGGTCTAAGTAAAAACATCGGTTGGGCGTGGGATATTACCAACTTCGTATGGTGGGTAGGTATTGGTCACGCTGGTACATTAATCTCTGCCGTATTATTGTTATTCCGTCAAAAATGGAGAATGGCGATTAACCGTTCTGCCGAAGCGATGACTATCTTTGCGGTATTCCAGGCAGGTTTATTCCCAATCATCCATATGGGTCGTCCATGGAACGGATACTGGGTATTACCAATTCCAAACACATACGGATCATTATGGGTGAACTTCAACTCACCACTATTATGGGATGTATTTGCGATCTCTACGTATTTATCGGTATCATTAGTATTCTGGTGGACAGGTTTATTACCAGATTTCGCTATGATTCGTGATAGAGCTGTAAAGCCTTTCCAAAAGAAGATTTATTCATTAATCTCCTTTGGATGGTCTGGTAGAGCAAAAGACTGGCAGCGTTTTGAAGAAGTTTCTTTGGTATTAGCTGGTTTAGCAACGCCATTAGTACTTTCTGTACACACGATCGTATCCTTTGACTTCGCAACATCAGTGAACCCGGGCTGGCACTCGACAATCTTCCCTCCATATTTCGTTGCAGGAGCGATTTTCTCTGGATTCGCAATGGTACAAACCTTATTAGGTATCATGCGTAAGGTAACCAACTTAGAGGCATATATTACAAGATTACATATTGAGTACATGAACATCGTAATCATCTTAACAGGTGGTATTGTAGCGGTGGCCTATGCAACTGAATTCTTCATTGCATGGTATACAGGTTCTCCATATGAATATTATACGTACTTATCTGTAGGTGCGGCAACAGGTCCATACTGGTGGGCATTCTATTCGCTGTTGTTATTCAACATCGCGATTCCTCAGTTATTATGGATCAAGAAAATTAGAAGAAGCTTTGTATGGTCTTTCATCATTTCGATTGCAATTAACATCGGAATGTGGTTCGAGAGATTTGATATTATCGCAATTGTATTGAGTAAAGGTCACTTACCATCAACTTGGTGGCGTTTTGAGCCTACCTTCGTAGATGTAGGGATCTTTATTGGAACAATCGGATTCTTCTTCGTACTATTCTTATTGTACGCAAGAACATTCCCGGTAATTGCACAAGCTGAGGTAAAAACGATTTTGAAATCTTCTGGTGAGTTCTATAAAATCAGAAGAGACGAACAAGGAATACCTACCAAACCTGAAATTAAGGTGAAAAAAGCGAAAGGTAAATCGACTAAAAAAGATAAAGAATAATTATGGGAGCATCAAAAGTGATTCACGCGTTATATAACGATGACGAGATTTTATTAGATGCTGTTAAAGCGGTAAAAGCGGAGCACCATCATATCGAAGAAGTGTTTTGTCCTTTTCCTGTTCACGGATTAGACAAAGCTATGGGATTAGAACCTACGAGACTTGCCATTGCTTCGTTCATGTTTGGGATCACAGGTTTAGGAATTGCTATCTGGATGACCAATTATATGATGATTCAGGATTGGCCGCAGGATATCGGTGGTAAACCAAGTTTCTCTTGGTTCGAAAACATGCCGGCTTTCGTTCCTGTAATGTTCGAATTAACCGTATTCTTTGCTGCACACTTAATGGTAATCACATTTTACATGAGAAGTAGAATCTGGCCATTTAAAAAAGCAGAGAACCCAGATCCTAGAACTACAGACGATCATTTCTTAATGGAGATTCCTGTAGCAGAGGGAGACGAAAAAAAATTAACTGCTTTATTAGAGAAAACAGGAGCAGTAGAAATTAATATAGTAGACAAGCATTAAAAGAGGTATGATGAAAAATATCAAATTAGTAGCGGTATTAATCATTTTTGTGGGAATGGTATCTTGTTCAGATAAACGTTCTCCTCAAGTGCAATATATGCCAGACATGTATGTATCTGTACCTTATAAAACGGATGGTTCTAATGGATTAAACGGAACGCCAGTAAACAGTAAGCCTGTGGCAGGAACAATCCCAAGAGGTGGTCATCCAGCTTATGATATCCCAAATACTATCGATGGTTACGAAAAGGCAGGAGCAGAATTAACAAATCCGTTAGAGGCTTCAGAAGTAAACTTAGAGAAAGGTAAAAAAACCTACGAAATTTACTGTATTAGTTGTCATGGTAAAAAAGGTGACGGTAACGGATATTTATCGCAGGCAGAAAAATTTAACGGTATCCCAAATTACAAAGACAGAGATATTAATGCAGGGACGATTTACCACGTTATTATGCATGGTAAAAACTTAATGGGATCTCACTCCGCTCAATTAACCTACAATGAACGCTGGCAAGTAGTTCACTATGTAGAGAAATTAAGAGCAGATTTATTAAAATAAAGCAATAGATTGAATTTGGAAAATATGTATCAATTTTCAAAAAATTTAAAGTTAACAGCATTCGGACTTATCATTGTAGGTCTTTTAGGAATTGGTTACGGATTTTATTCTGCTCCATCAACAGTAGAAGAAGCCAAAGCTATGGTAGCTCATGGTGATGATCATGGAAATGATCATGGTACTGCACATGCAGACAATCATGGAGATACCACTAAAAAAGAGGCTCACACAGATGCGACTCATAAAGAATCGAATACGAAAGATGGTCATGCTACAGATAGTCATGAAGACGAGCATGGAGAACACTTATTACATCAGATGCAAAACAGACCTTGGTCTGCATTTTATGTAGCCCTATTCTTCTTCTTAGGAATATCATTATTGGTATTAGCATTCTATGCGGCACAACGTGTAGCCAAAGCAGGATGGTCTATTGTTTTATTCAGAGTAATGGAGGCAATTACAGCGAATATTATTCCTACTTCGATCATCATGTTGATCGTAATTATTCTTTCTGTAATGCATTTCAATCACTTATTCGTTTGGATGACTGAAGGAACGTTTACTCCAGGTCACGAAAATTATGATCCAATTGTAGATGGAAAGTCTTGGTGGATTAACACTCCAGGATGGGTGATTAGAGGTGTCATCTACTTAGCATTATGGAATGCTTACAGATGGTTTATCAGAAGAAATTCTATTGCAGAAGATACTGCAAACGACAATTATAAAACACACAAATTAAATTACAACGTTTCTGTTGTATTCTTAGTCGTATTCATGTTGACGGAGTCTATGATGACTTGGGACTGGATTATGGGTATCGATCCACACTGGTTCTCAACATTATTCGGATGGTATGTCTTAGCTAGTTTATTGGTAAGTGCATTAACAGTAATCGCATTTGTAACGATTTACTTACGATCTAAAGGATTTTTACCACAGGTAAACGATAGTCACATTCACGATTTAGCGAAATTCATGTTTGGTTTCTCTGTATTCTGGACCTATTTATGGTTTGCTCAGTTTATGTTGATCTGGTATGCAAACATTCCAGAAGAAGGAACATACTACGTTGCACGTTTTACAGAATATAAATTACCATTCTTAGCAATGGTAGTGATGAACTTTGCATTCCCTGTATTACTCTTAATCAACAGTGATTTCAAATCAAGACCTTGGTTTGTATTTATTGGAGGTATCGTAATCTTAGCAGGACATTATTTAGATGTATTTATCATGGTGATGCCAGGAACAGTTGGTTCATCTTGGGGATTCGGAATTCCTGAATTAGGAGCTTTATTATTCTTTATTGGTATTTTTATCTATACCGTATTCAGCGAATTTGCAAAAGCCGATCCAGTAGCGAAAGGAAACCCAATGTTAGAAGAAAGTGAGCATTTCCACTATTATAATATTGAGCACACAGGAGAAAGTGCAGATGATCATCATTAAAATTAATTAATCAAAAGAAAAGAAATATAACACATGTTAGCACTGTTTTACATTTTGATTTTTGTCGCAGTAGGTGTAAGCATTTGGCAAATCACTAGAATTTTAAATTTTAGAGGTTCCATTGCAAATGATAAGGATAACGCTGCACAAGGTAAAAATGCCATATACTTTATGGTAATCTTATACGCAACAATGATTTATACATTGATTGCTATGAACGTAATCATGCTTCCAGAAGCAGCGAGTTTAGAAGGTGAACATGATGATAACTTATTCAATATTACCTTTTGGATTATTGGTATTGTACAGTTCATCATGCAGTTTCTTATTTTCTACTTTACCTTTAAATATAAAGGTGAAAAGGATAAAAAAGCTAAGTTCTACGCAGATAGCCACAAATTGGAATTGATTTGGACTGTAACACCAGCATTGGTATTGGTCGTGTTAATCGGTTACGGATTATGGCAGTGGAACAATGTAATGGACATCTCTGCAGAAGAAGAGCCACTTGTAATTGAAGTATACTCACAGCAATTTAGATGGGACGCTCGTTACGCAGGTGCAGACAATACATTAGGACTTGGAAACGTGAACTTTATCAAAGGGATCAATACAATGGGAGTTGATATGGACGATAAAAACTCACAAGATGATATCCAAGTTACCGAATTATACCTTCCTAAAGGAAGAAAAATTCATTTTAAATTCCGTTCACAAGACGTTTTACATTCGGCATATATGCCACATTTTAGAGCGCAAATGAACTGTGTTCCAGGGATGGTTACTGAGTTCGGGTTTACGCCGAAATACACTACGGAAGAAATGAGACAAAATCCAGAGGTAATTGCAAAAACCAGAGGGATTAACAAAATAAGAAAAGAGAAGGGTGAAGATCCTTATGAGTTTGATTATTTATTACTTTGTAATAAAATATGTGGAGCTTCTCACTACAACATGCAAATGAAAATTACTGTTGTAGAAGAAGATGAATTTAATGAGTGGATTGGTGAACAAGCCACATTAGCTGAAGTTATTAAACAATAAAAAACAAACAAGAAAGATCATGTCAGAACATCATCACAAGGAAACATTTGTAACAAAATACATTTTCTCTCAAGATCACAAAATGATATCGAAGCAGTTTTTAATAACTGGTATGATCATGGGTATTATCGGTGTATTTATGTCGATGTTATTTAGACTTCAATTGGCATGGCCAGAAAAGTCATTTACTATTATTGAAGCATTTTTAGGGCCACACCAGTCGGATGGTATCATGAGCCCAGATATTTACTTGGCTTTAGTAACGATTCACGGTACAATCATGGTATTCTTCGTGTTAACTGCCGGATTAAGTGGTACATTCTCTAACCTATTAATTCCATTACAGATTGGAGCAAGAGATATGGCATCAGGATTCTTGAACATGATCTCTTACTGGTTGTTCTTTTTGTCAAGTGTGTTTATGGTTATTTCATTATTTGTTGAAGCTGGGCCAGCTTCTGCAGGATGGACAATCTATCCTCCATTAAGTGCATTACCACAAGCGATTCCAGGTTCTGGAGCTGGTATGACGTTGTGGTTGGTGTCTATGGCAATCTTTATTGCCTCTTCGTTAATTGGTTCGTTGAACTATATTGTTACGGTGTTCAACTTAAGAACAAAAGGAATGAAGATGACAAGATTACCATTAACCATTTGGGCATTCTTTATCACAGCCATTATCGGTGTGGTATCCTTCCCAGTATTATTATCGGCAGCCTTATTATTAATCTTCGATAGAAGTTTTGGTACTTCTTTCTACCTGTCAGATATCTTTATCGCAGGTGAGGTATTGCACTATCAAGGTGGTTCGCCAGTATTATTCGAACACTTATTCTGGTTCTTAGGACACCCAGAAGTATATATCATCTTATTACCAGCATTAGGAATTACCTCAGAAGTAATTTCAACCAATGCTAGAAAACCAATCTTTGGATACCGTGCCATGGTAGGTTCAATTATGGCCATTGCATTCTTATCAACGATTGTATGGGGTCACCACATGTTTATCTCAGGGATGAACCCATTCTTAGGATCGGTATTTACATTTACAACATTATTAATTGCGATTCCTTCTGCAGTAAAAGCCTTCAACTATGTGACTACACTTTGGAAAGGTAACTTGCAGTTGAATCCAGCCATGTTATTCTCAATCGGGTTGGTGTCTACCTTCGTAACCGGTGGTTTAACAGGTATTGTATTAGGTGACTCTGCCTTAGATATTAATATTCACGATACCTATTTCGTTGTAGCGCACTTCCACTTAGTAATGGGTGTATCTGCCTTATTCGGAATGTTTGCCGGAATCTATCACTGGTTCCCAAAAATGTATGGTAGAATGATGAACAAATCTATGGGATACTGGCACTTCTGGTTAACCATAATTACTGCCTATGGCGTATTCTGGCCAATGCACTTTATGGGATTAGCTGGATTACCCAGAAGATATTATACAAACACAGCATTTCCAATGTTTGATGACTTGGCAGACATCAACGTTGTGATTACCACATTCGCATTAATTGGTGGTGCAGCTCAGTTGATATTCTTAGCGAACTTCTTTATCTCAATTTACAGAGGAGAAAAAGCTACACAAAACCCTTGGAGATCAAATACAATGGAATGGACTACTCCGGTAGAGCACATCCACGGAAACTGGCCTGGTAAGATTCCAGAAGTTCACCGATGGGCATATGACTACAGTAAGAAAGTAGATCCAAATGATGACAATAGCGACTACTTACACGGTGAAGATTTTGTATTACAAACGACACCATTGTTAGAAGGAGAAGAACCTTCATAGTCGAAAATAGAATAGTATAAAATGCCTTTCCAAACTCGGAAAGGCATTTTAATTTCTAAGCGTTCCGTTTGCTTTGATTTCTTTTTATCTTTGTTAAGATGAACGAAAATTTGAACCCAGATAACAGTCATTATTCGAATGAAGAGCTTGACGTCGAAAAAAAGTTAAGACCCTTATCTTTTGATGACTTTACGGGTCAGGAGCAATCTATTGAAAATCTCAAAATTTTTGTTCAGGCTGCCAATCAACGAGAAGAAGCGCTTGATCATACTTTATTTCACGGTCCTCCAGGCTTGGGAAAAACTACTTTAGCACATATTTTAGCCAATGAATTGGATGTCGGAATTAAAGTGACCTCTGGTCCAGTTCTGGATAAACCAGGGGATTTAGCGGGGCTTTTGACCAATCTTGAAGAACGCGATGTGCTTTTTATTGATGAGATTCATCGATTGAGTCCTGTTGTAGAAGAATACCTGTATTCGGCCATGGAGGATTACAAGATCGATATTATGATTGAATCTGGGCCAAACGCTAGAACTGTTCAAATCAATTTGGAACCGTTTACGCTAATTGGTGCCACAACAAGATCTGGATTGTTAACAGCGCCTATGCGTGCGCGTTTCGGAATCAGCAGTCGTTTACATTACTATTCAACAGAATTACTATCCACCATCGTTCAACGAAGTGCTAAGATTTTAGGTGTGCCGATCAGTTTTGAAGCAGCCATCGAAATCGCAGGTCGAAGTCGGGGAACACCGCGTATTGCGAATGCATTACTTCGCAGAGTGCGAGACTTTGCTCAGATTAAAGGAGATGGTCGTATTACTATCGAAATCGCACGATTTGCCTTAGAAGCGTTGCATGTTGATGCACACGGATTGGACGAAATGGACAACAAAATACTTTCTACTATTATTGATAAATTTAAGGGTGGTCCTGTCGGAATCAATACCTTGGCAACAGCCATTAGTGAGAATGCCGAAACCATCGAAGAAGTATATGAACCTTTCTTAATTCAGCAAGGGTTCATCATGCGTACACCAAGAGGTAGAGAAGTGACCGATTTGGCATACAAACACCTCGGTCGAATTAAAGGAAAGCCGCAAGGCAAACTTTTTTAATCATGAATATCAAAAAGGTAATTCCGATTTTAGATTGGCTACCCAACTACAATAAAAGTCATTTAAAGGGTGACTTGGTGGCCGGAATTACAGTGAGTATTATCTTAATACCACAAGGGATTGCCTACGCCTTAATTGCAGGATTACCTCCTATTTACGGATTGTATTGCGCGTTAGTTCCGCAAGTCATTTATGCCATCTTTGGGTCTTCAAGACAAGTAGCCATTGGCCCTGTAGCTATGGATTCGTTAATCGTTGCAACGGGTGTGTCTACTCTGGCATTAGCAGGATCACAAAGTTATATCGAAATTGCGATTCTCCTGGCCTTATTAGTAGGAGCGATTCAGTTTTTGCTTGGGATTTTTAGCCTCGGATTTATAGTCAATTTTTTGTCTAGACCCGTAATTACCGGATTTACATCCGCAGTAGCGTTAACCATCGGGTTGAACCAGTTTCGAAATTTATTAGGGGTTGATTTTATACAGTCTGATTTGATTCAGGTAGTCGCTGTAGATATATTTCAGCGTATTGTAGAGATGAACTTGCAAACGGCATCTATCGGTTTAGTTTCAGTACTTATTATCATTGTTCTAAAACGCATCAACAAGAAAATACCAAACGCCCTTATTGTGGTGGTATTCGGCATCGTATTGTTGAAATACTTCGGAGTGCATTTCGATCAGGTGGCTATCGTAAAAGACATTCCATCCGGCCTGCCCACTTTCGATATTCCGACGTATGATTTGGATCAGATTCGGGAACTGATGCCAATTGCATTGACATTGGTAATGGTAGGTTACCTGGAAACCATTTCCATCGGAAAATCATTAGAGGCGCAACAAGATGAATATCGGATTCGTCCAAATCAGGAATTAATTGCCTTAGGATTGAGTAATATGGTTGGGTCCTTATTTAAATCCTATCCAATTGCTTCAAGTTTTTCAAGATCTGCCATCAATCAGGAAACAGGCGGAAAGACAGGAGTATCGGCATTTGTGTCGGTGATTATGGTAGCCTTAACCTTGTTGTACTTGACACCATTATTTTACTATTTACCGAAAACTGTATTGGCAGCAATTATTATTGTGGCGGTATTCGGACTCATTAATTTCAAAGAAGCAAGATATCTGTGGAAAGCCAATAATTTAGATTTCTGGTTGTTGATTGCCACCTTTGCGTCGACTTTGGTTCTTGGAATTGAATACGGCATTTTTGTGGGTGTGGTACTATCATTAATCATTCTTTTGTTTCGAACAACACGCCCGTATGTGACTGAATTAGGAAAGGTGCCAGACTCTGATTTTTTCCGAAATAAAAACCGATTTGAAGAGGTAATTATCGAAAGTGATATTCTTGTTTTTCGCTTCGATGCCCAATTATTTTATGCAAACGCAGGTTATTTTAGAGACAAGCTGGATGAAATGGTTGAAGCCAAAGGCGATGGTTTGAAGATTATTGTTTTTGATGCGGAAAGTATGAATCGTGTTGATAGTACTGCGGTTGAAATGTTGAAAGAGCGAATCCGATTTTATCAGAAGAAAGCGATTACTTTTTACTTTGCAGCAGTGAAAGGCCCGGTGCGGGATTCCTTATTTAAAAGCGGAATTTTAGAGATTATTGATATTAATCACTTCTTTATGCGACCAAATGATGCGGTAGTGTATTATAAAACCGGAAATAGAGATAGTCAGATCAAATACGCACAGTACATTCATCAAGCTTATGAATGATACGATATGAAAAGATGATAAAAATCATGAAAAAGAACTTGAAAACTGAAGTAATTTTGACAACGAATTTTTAAGAAACTTATGAAGATTGAACAAATATATACGGGATGCCTAGCTCAAGGAGCATATTATGTAGAAAGTAATGGCGAAGTAGCCATTATTGACCCATTGCGCGAAGTTCACGATTATATCAATAGAGCAGAGCGAGATCATGCAACCATCAAATATATTTTTGAAACACACTTCCATGCCGATTTTGTTAGTGGACATGTGACTTTGGCAGAAAAAACAGGAGCAAAAATTGTGTATGGACCAAGTGCAAGTACAAGTTTTGATGCCCACGTCGCTACGGATGGTGAAGAGTTCAAAATAGGAGATATTACAATTGTAGCATTACATACGCCAGGCCATACCATGGAAAGTACGACCTATTTAGTGAAAGATGCAAATGGGAGAAATCATGCCATTTTTAGTGGAGATACCTTATTCCTTGGTGATGTAGGTCGTCCTGATTTAGCGCAAAAAGCAGCGAGTATGACCCAGGAAGATTTGGCCGGAATCTTATTCGATAGCCTTCGAACTAAAATCATGACTTTAGAAGACGATGTGATTGTATATCCGGCACACGGAGCGGGTTCTGCCTGTGGGAAGAATCTAAGTAAAGAAACCGTAGGAACGATTGGAGACCAAAAGAAAACCAATTATGCCTTACGAGAAGATATGACTCGTGATGAGTTCATCAAAGAAGTTACCGACGGATTATTACCGCCGCCAGCATACTTCCCATTAAATGTAAAGTTGAATAAAGAAGGATATGATTCTATCGATACAGTGATCGAAAGGGGAGCAAAGCCTTTGAATCCTTCTGAGTTTGATTTGGTAGCTAATGAAACGGATGCTTTAATTTTAGATGTAAGACATCAATCCAAGTTTATCAAAGGGTTCATTCCGCAATCCATTTTTATCGGATTAGGTGGTTCTTTCGCACCTTGGGCAGGTGCTTTGATTAAAGACATCAATCAGGCTATTTTATTAGTTGTAGATGCTGGAAAAGAAGAGGAGGCGATCACGAGATTATCGCGTGTAGGTTTCGATAATGTAATGGGTTATTTACATGGAGGAATCGATGCCTGGAAAGCAGAAGGCAGAGAAATTGATACTTTAAAATCCGTTTCACCAGAAACCCTAGCCCAAAAGATTGATGAAGACGCTTTGGTCTTTGACGTTCGTAAACCGGGAGAGTATACCAGTGAACATGTGGAGAATGTGCCAAGTACACCCTTAGATTTTCTAAATAATCATATTACCGAATTCCCTACGGATAAAGACTTTTATGTGTATTGTGCAGGAGGCTATCGTTCGGTAATTGCATCTTCAATTTTAAAAGCGCGTGGTTTCCATAAGGTGATTGATGTAGCCGGAGGTTATGGAGCCATCAAGAAAACCGGAATTAAAAGAACACAAACCATTTCATGCTCAAGTACTAAATAATGAAACAGCTTATCTTACTTTTTTTGGCCTTTAGTTTATCTTCTTGTCAGCAGCAACAAAAAGGAGGAGTCTATACAAGCATTACTATCGATGCCTTTAAAGAAATCTATGATACCAAGCCTGAGATTCAAGTATTGGATGTACGTACCCCCCAAGAATGGAAAAAAGGATGTATTAAAGGGGTGATATTTGCTAATTTCTACGACGAAAACTTCTCAGAAAAGTCGGCCAAAACCTTAGATAAGAAACAGCCCGTTTATGTGTACTGCCGAAGTGGAGGGAGAAGTGTAAAAGCTTCAAAAATGCTAATTGAAAAAGGATTTACCAATGTAATTAATGTGGAAGGTGGCTACCTTGCATGGAAAAAACTTGAAAACTAATGAATGCAACACTAATTATAGAAAATTTAAAATGTGGTGGTTGTGCTGCTACCATAAAGAAAGGATTATTATCCTTAGATCATGTGGAAAAGGTAGAAGTAGTTGTTGATAGCTCTGAGGTAACTTATGAGGCAAGTTCAGATGTTTCTGATGCCGTAAAAGAAAAATTATCTAAAATGGGTTACCCAATGGTGGGAGATAAAAACACCATAGGCCATAAAGCCAAATCGTTCGTTAGTTGTGCGATTGGAAGGATGGAGTCCTAAAAGTGGGCATAGGTATTCTTTATGATTTTGGTTTACTGAAATCCGAGGCCAAAATTTCATACCATTTACATCGTTGCATTTCTGGATATTCAGAAAGATTAGGATGATGGAATTCACTTTTAAATGACATTCCAATTTTTAGCATTACATTTTCCGATTGTTGATTGGTCATCGTACAGGTCGCAAATACCTTATCAAGGTGTAAGGTGTCAAATGCATATTTCAGGCATCGTTTTGCACCTTCTGTGGCATATCCACTACCCCAAAAATTGGGGTGTAATCGCCATCCAATATCTACTCCGGGAGCGAATGCAGTGACATAGTTTTGATAAGCTAATCCTATAAATCCAATCCATTCCTTTGAATCAAGAAGCTCTACTGCAAAGTACGTATATCCTCGATCATCAAAATGACTGTTGAGGCGTGAAAAGAAACCCAATGATTCTTCCCGAGTCAAGGGTTTTGGAAAATGGCGCATTACCTCGGTATGGGCATTCATTTCTGTAAACATCGGTAGATCCGATGTTTTCCAGTAGCGAAATCCTAGACGTTTCGAGGTAAATATGTATTCTTGTTCGTTAATGGTCTTCAATTATGGAATTAGCAAAGAGCTATCGCCGTAACTCAAGAATTTGTAATCGTTATCCAACGCCTCTTTGTATACCTTTCTCCAGTCTTCTCCAATAAATGCCGCAACTAATAAGACCAAAGTTGAGTTCGGCATGTGGTAATTGGTAATTAGTCCGTCACAAACCTTAAAGTCGTATCCCGGATATATGAAGATTTCGGTTTGCCCAGCCAGTGCAGCTGCGTTCCTTTCTTCCATATGGCGAAGCACATTTTCTAAGGACTTTTTGGTTTCAATTGTATCCAATGTATACGGATCTGTTTGTTTGATGTAGAAATCATCCAACCCATTCTCTAAACGAACTCCGAACCAATACAAACTTTCTAGTGTTCGCATCGAAGTTGTACCTACCGCAATGATTTGCGTGGAGGAGATAAGAGACTCGATGGTTTTTTTCTGAATCCAAACCTGCTCATTGTGCATCGGATGTTTGGTGATATCGTCTGTTTTTATGGGCTGAAATGTCCCTGCCGAAACATGTAGCGTCAGATATTCGGTACGTACTCCCTTTTTACGTAAATCTGCAATAATTTCTTTAGTAAAATGCAATCCTGCGGTTGGAGCAGCGACTGCACCGTCCATTTTAGAGTAAACAGTTTGATAGCGATCCTTATCGTTGTCTTCCACATCTCTGTGGATGTATGGCGGTAATGGAATCTTTCCGATTTCTTCCAAAAGCTCACTAAATTCAACTTCTTTCCATTCGAATAAGACCTCACTTTTCCCAATTCGGGTAGCGGTAAAATCCAATTTAGGGTGCGACAGCGTTGTCTGCTCTTTCCACTTTCTGGCATTACCAATCATACATTTCCAGCTGCACCCATTTTTGGAAGCCATTACCACTTCATGCGTCGTTGAAGGAGTGAGCGGTTCTAATAAAAATATTTCAATTTGTGCGCCAGTATCCTTGTGCATTATGATTCGCGCTGGAATCACTTTTGTGTCATTAAAAACAAGGGTCGTATCTTTGGGTAATTGCGATGAAATATCACCAAATTGATGGTGTTGAATCATTCCTTTTTTATAGACCAATAATTTAGATGTTCCGCGATCTTTAGGCGGATGCAAGGCTATTTTGGGCTCGGGTAATTCGTACGAATACTCCTCTAAATTAATACTCATTAGATGAAATTGATAAACTAAGAGTGCAAAAATAGAAAATAGTCATATTACTGGAAAATGACTACTTGCTTCACAAGCGAAATATCGGCTAATTATTTTATCTGGGTAGGTTTTGCAGGCTTTAATATCGATAGGCAATGGCATTGACATTCATTCCAGCTCCAACAGATGCCAATAGGATTAAATCTCCTTTGTGAATTTCATGATGTTCTTCGGAGGTACCTCTTCGAATTTGATCTAAAAGGGTAGGAACGGTTGCCACCGAACTATTTCCGAGTTTGTGAATACTCATCGGCATAATATCATCTGGGATATTTCGGTCGCGATACAAACGAAATAATCGTTTGATGATTTCTCGATCCATTTTTTCATTGGCCTGATGAATCAATACCTTTTTTACGTCATGGATATGAGCTCCCGCCTTATCCAGGCAGGCTTTCATGGCTTTTGGAACTTGCGTTAGTGCAAATTCATATATTTTGCGACCGTTCATTTTGATGTAGCGCACTTTGGGATCAGCATCTGCAGTATTACTATCACCCATGTACAAGAAGTAAGTCTCTTCTTCAGCCCATGTCCCCATTTCCATTCCAATGACACCTTCTTTTTTATCACCTTCTACGGCTTCAACAATACAAGCCCCTGCACCATCGGCAAAAATCATAGAATCTCTGTCGTGCATGTCGAGAACTCGAGATAAGGTTTCGGTAGCAACAACTAGGCAGCGTTTCGCCATTCCAGATCGGATATAAGCTGTGGCCTGAATGATTCCCTGAATCCATCCCGGGCAACCAAATAAGATATCATAGGCAACACAATTTGGATTGGTAATACCTAAGCCTTGTTTTACACGAGATGCCAGGCTTGGTAGGATATCTGTCTGAATCGTACCGGAGGGTACGTCACCAAAATTGTGAGCCAGAATGATTTGATCGATACTTTCTTTATCAATTTCGGCATCTTCAATGGCTTTTCTACTCGCAATGACACCAAGATCTGAAGCTACCTTGTTTGCATCGGCATAACGTCGTTCCTGGATACCTGTAATCGCCTTGAACTTTTCTGTAATTTCTTCATGAGAAGCCGTGAAGGGAGCTCCACCGGTATCGTAGAATTTATGTTTGGAAAAATCCTCATTGGTTACGACATTTTTAGGTATAAAACTCCCTGTACCCGTAATCATTACGTTAGTAATTTTCATGCTTGTTTTGGGTTTGACCTAAATATAAACAATATGTGATGAAATCGCAGACTATTTGGGCCCGATATTGTTGCAGTGCGAAATCGGGTGCTTATCTGTACAATATCAGTTTGGGATGCGCATGGAGTTAGGTGCACGCACTGTGGCAATCGGGTAATATTCTACTCTTGTCATAAAATCTTTTCCATTTTACACCCCTTAGTTAGTTCATCGACCAGTTAATCCATAAATCGCACCTCGCGAGTGCTTTTCAAATCAAATGCTAGACAATTGTAATCGAAAAATGTTTTAACTCAGTTTTTTTGGGCAGAAAGGGAAGTTCTTTCTTTGATTTTGTTTTCTGCTTCAGTTACATTTTTTAGCTGTATATAAATGTAGTTTTCTTGCAAGTAATGAACAGAACAATCATACAGGCCGGCTACCTCGCTATTTGAATACTCGACTACACCAAGATTAATTTTTCCCTTGAATCGCGCGACATCTCTATATGTTTTAATAACTTGAAGACCGACTTCATGTTCATAGGCCTCAGGGGCTACTTCATAAATATATTTACCAAAAACTTCTTCTTTGGTTTTGCGCATTTCATGTAGAATAATAGGATTGATATAAACGTATTCAATGCTTTTCAAGTCGTTGACATCATTCACCTTGAATACCCCTACTCCTATAGGAAGGGAATCTAAAAGAAGTTCAAGAATTTTTGGATTAAGAAATTGCTTATTCATTTACAACGAGTTTGCATAAAAATACATTTTTTTTTAAAATCATCTTACAATGATCATTTACATAAATTATGTATCAGTTTAGTTCGTTAGAATCGCAATGTTGCTCCTAACAATAAGTTTCTAGTGGCTTGCGGATAAAAACCGGCGCCATCTAGTGTTACTGTTGTTCCTGGATTTGACCAGGTATCATCATAAGTATAATAATACCCTCTATCTACATACTTTACATTAAAAATATTGTTGATCAAGACGGTAAACGTTAGTGACTTAAAGAATGATTTTACATTTACTTCGTAAACTATATTTAGATCACTCGTAAAGAATCCGTCTAAAACATCTGCATTCGATATGCGACTTCCTAAATTACTCATCAATTGTTTTCCGACATACTTCGATAAAAAACTGAATTGTAAGTTTTGTTTTGGAGCATAAGTAATCATATTACCTGCCACGACTCCAGGTGCAAATGAAATATTGGTATTTCCTAAATTTTCTAAGGCTCCATCAACAGACGAAACAAAGTCTCTGTTACGGTTACTACTGATGGCTACATTCGGTTTCCAGAACCAGTTTTTACTCAATTCAAAATCAGCATCAATTTCGATTCCCAATCGGTAACTACTTCCCGAAGTCGCTCGAACCGCTTGCCCGACATTATCAATGGCTCCTGTTAGTACTAACTGATTTCTATAATTCATATAAAACACATTGGTATTGATTTTAGTTTTAGCCGTTCGGTAACGCCATCCGAATTCGTAATCGTGTAAGGTTTCTGGAGTTGATACTCCGTTTTCAAAATCGTTTCGGTTAGGCTCTCGATTCGCCACAGCAAATGAGGCGTATAGATTATTATAGGTATTAATGTTATACGTGAATCCTAACTTCGGATTGAAGAAATTGAAATTTGCATCCACGTCAATCGGAATGCGATCTGAAGTTAATCCCTGCGTTTGATACCCTACAAAACGACCTTGTAGATCTACATAACCTGATAACTTTTCGCTCACTTCAAAGGTGGTTTTCGCAAATACTGAGAAATCTGTCTTTTTTGCATCCGAGAAGTAATAACGATCTCTAATATTGGTTCCAGGTGTTAAATCGGCACCCCAAATCACTTCACCGAAATGATCTCCGGTATAGTTCGAATACGAAATTCCCGTAACCAAATTGAATTTATCTCCTTTGTAATCCGTATTGAAGTTGATTACAAAAAAATCATTATCTAACCATCTTCGAACAATGGCGTCGGTACCGTCAACGATTAAATTATTCAATGCCGCTGCATCCTCACTCGCTTTGTATTGCTCAAAGAATCCCTGCCCTTTAGTGTAGTTCAGTCCTAAATTCGTCGTCCAGTTATCATTTAGTTTTTCATTCCAATGGAGCTGAAAATGATCTTGTTGATAATCATCTACTTCGTTATCGTAAGTATACGGATTTTGTCTTCTGTCTTGCGCTAATTGAGTTGCATCTAACCCGAACCATGCCTGATAGGTTCGTTCTTTTCCGCCAAACGTAATCGCCTTGATTAAGGTGTTGTCGTCCACATAACTTCCTTGAAGAAAATAGGATTGCAACTCTGCAAAGGCACGATCTACATATCCGTCAGAGGAAATATTTGACAGTCTCCCAGCAATTTCGAAATGATTGTTAAGTTTCCCTGTACTGAATTTTAAGGTATGTTTTCTTGCTCCGAAGGATCCGAACGAATTGGAAATTTCTCCATATCCTTCTTCAGAAACAGCATCCGTTAGAATGTTCAAACTTGCTCCAAAAGCACCCGAACCGTTGGTAGATGTTCCCACTCCTCTTTGCAACTGAAGATTCTGGGTCGAGGAGGCAAAATCACCCAGGTTTACCCAGAAGGTACCGTGGCTTTCGGCGTCATTGTATGGGATTCCGTTAATTGTCACATTGATGCGCTCACTGTTGGATCCACGCACATTCATGTAGGTATATCCAATTCCGGCCCCAGCATCTGAAGATGAAAAAACGGACGGAAGGTAATTCAGAAGCATCGGAATGTCCTGACCTAAGTTTCGTTTTGCAATTTCCTGCTTTGATAAATTTGAAAAGGTTACCGGAATCGAGACATCAGCACGAATCGCAGAAACCAAAACTTCGTCCAATACGTTTTCAGATTCACTTAAGGTGATGGTTTGACTTCGGTTTTGAGTTAGGTTAATCACAAACGATTTGGTTTCATAACCTAAATAGGAAACGCTAATGTTGTAATCGCCGCTTGCTAATTGAATCGTAAATGTTCCGTCGGCTTCGGTGGTTGTTCCTTTACGGATTTCTTTCACGTAGATGGTTGCTCCCATCAGCGCTTCGTTATTCTGATCGACTACTTTTCCAGAAAATGTAAAGGATTGGGCGTGCGTAAATACACTTGCACACAAGAATAAAAAAAATAGAATTTTTCTCATTTTAAATAATTTTAAAACGAATAAAAAGAGGCAATTATTCTTGTAATTTAACTTCATGTAGAACACCAATCTGCTTTTATTTTTTACATTTCGGTATTCGAATTTCCTAAACAGCATTACCTGTTCCAGGTTCTATGGGTATGATCTCAGCCTTGTTAGTTTTAAGTTTTTAGTGTTTGGTTGAGAATGAACTCAAAACTAAAAACTTACAACTAACAAAGCACCCCTTTGTGAGAACGCAGCAAAAATATGATGTAAAAAATAAATGGGCAAGGAGTTTGAATGAGAAATTAATCCAGTTTCGGTTTTTTTCGCAATTGCTTTTTGACGGCATTTTTTTGTTTGGTTTCCAGTCGTTTGGTGACGGAAGCTCGGGTCGGTTTGGTCGCTTTTCGCTTTTTTGGAACCTTTAGTGCTTCTTTTACTAAAGTCAAAAATCGCGAAATGACCAATTGTTTGTTTCGGTGTTGTGATCGCGTAGCACCGGCCTGAAGAATGAGCACATGTTCTTGAGTCAGTTTGGAGGCTAATTTCTGCTGAATTCTTGTTTTTTCTAAGTCAGATAATCCTTCTGATTGTGCTACATTGAATTGCAATTCGACCTTAGACGACACCTTATTTATATGCTGCCCTCCAGAGCCTGAACTTCGAACAGCTTTGAATTGGCATTCATGTAAGATGGTCTGTGCATCCATAATTTATTCCTTGAGATTTTCTGAATAGGAGTATAAATTCTCACCTTTTTGAATCAGTTTATCAATGGCAGCAATGGCTTTGTCCAAACGTTCCTGTTTGTTTCCTTTTAAGAGAAGATAGGGTTTATTAAAATCAATTAATGCTTTTTCAAAAGCCTTAAACATCTCCAAACGTTGATGAGGTCGGTCACGTAAATCATCCGCCTCCCACGGTGTATCGATATAGGTCAAAAGGTATAAATCGTATGTATTGTTGATGGCAGCTTTTCTTAGTTTTTCATCGGCTATACCATTATAAAATTGCTCTGAGTATACCATGGTTTCCAATAAATCGGTATCGCAAATCAATACTTTATCCGCTCTTTTAACCCATTTATTTTCTAAGGCCATCTGACCATAGGCAATGGGTAAAATATCCTCTAGCTCACAGGTTTTACGTTCGTTATTCCATTTTTCTTGAAGGTATTCACGTGCGTATTCTCGTACCCAAACGGTCTCATAATAATGTGCCAATTGTTTGGATAGGGTTGTTTTTCCGGTGGATTCCGGTCCAAATAAGGCGATTCGAATAATATTTAAAGGTTCTTGTCTAAGCTTTTTTTCCATGCCAAATATCCCTGGATTGCAAGGATGGTAAAGATAAGGTATTGTAAGGATAACATGCCCAATCCTCTGTAGGCATATAATGGAACGGTAATCACATCAGCAAAAATCCAAAGTGTCCAGTTCTCAATTTTTTTGGTTGCCATGTACCACATGGCAGTGAAAAAGATTCCGGAAGTGAAGATGTCAATGTAGTTCACCGTTTCGATGGTGTAGTCGAAGAATCGATAAACACCGTAGGTTACCATCATCGTGAGAATGACTAAAACCACACCAATCAGTTTTTCTTTTGCATTGGTGCGTGAAATCGGAATGACATAGGTATCATTTTTCTTGCGAGACCAGTTCCACCACCCGTAGATACTCATCATTGAATAATAGAAATTCATCATCATATCACCAAAATAGCTGGCTTTATACAGCAGATATACGGTAATGGATGTTGCAATCAAGCCGGTCGGATACACCAGGATATTTTCTTTCTTCGCATACCAAACTGATGCGATTCCGAAAATAAATGCAATCGCCTCTAAAACAATATACAACGTAGATGTTTCGCGGTAGGCGTCAATAAAAAAGTCGATGAGGTCTGTCATAAATTACTAGTGCAAGTATCACTATTGATAGGCAAATACGCAAGTATAATCCTCAAATTCTAAGAAATGGATATCGTAGCGGTCTATCTCACCTTCAAATCGTATTTCTCCGAAAGTCTGATTTTCATGAAAAGAGAAATCATCAATATAAATATGATGCAGGAATAATAACTTCTTCTTACCATAGATTTTATACAAGCTTTCTTTTCCGCCCCATACAATGGTCAATTTACGCACCAGGGCTTCGGTATTGGCAATGGTTCTGTATTCTTCTAAAGGTGTAAATTTGTGCGCAATACGAAGGATTTTATCACGCTGCTTTTCAATGTCAATGCCGACAGGCGCTTTGGATGAAAGTATGATTCCCGTAAATATTCCAGAGTGTGTAATCGAAATGTGATTTCCATCTTTTACATGTGGTTTTCCGTATTCGTCGTAATGGATATCTGCATCCGAGTATCCTTCAGCATGTAGTAAATGACGAATGGATAAAAATCCTTTCTGATGCACTTCAGATTTCATGCTAGCTAGTCGATTCCGACTATTTTCTGTCAATGCAATTCCCTTCTTCAGCTCTACTAATGATTCATTGATGCACCAAATTGAGACTTTTGTGAAATCGTTAACTTGAATTGTTTTGAATAAAGGCATACTGAAATAAAAAGTAAGTCGTAAATTTGCACCTTGGTTAAAACATTAAAGATAGCTAAAATGAGTACAAAAACTGCATATGTTCCGTACAAAGTAAAAGACATTTCTTTGGCAGAATGGGGAAGAAAAGAGATTGAATTGGCAGAAGCAGAAATGCCAGGATTAATGGCACTGCGTGAAGAATACAAAGAATCTCAGCCGCTAAAAGGAGCTAGAATTGCGGGATGTTTACACATGACCATCCAAACAGCAGTGTTGATTGAAACGTTAAAAGATTTGGGAGCTGAAGTTACCTGGAGTTCTTGTAATATTTTCTCTACACAAGATCAGGCAGCAGCAGCCATTGCAGCAGCCGGAATCCCGGTGTATGCTTGGAAAGGAATGAACGAGCAGGAATTTGACTGGTGTATTGAGCAAACCTTATTTTTTGGAGAAGATCGTAAGCCATTGAACATGATCTTGGATGATGGAGGTGATTTGACCAATATGGTATTTGATAACTATCCGGAATTGGTTGATGGTATCAACGGCTTGTCAGAAGAAACGACGACTGGTGTACACCGTTTATACGAGCGTATGAAAAACGGAACATTACCAATGCCAGCCATCAATGTAAATGACTCAGTAACGAAATCTAAGTTTGATAATAAATACGGTTGTAAAGAATCTGCAGTAGATGCCATTCGTCGTGCTACGGATGTGATGTTAGCAGGTAAGCGTGTGGTGGTTTGCGGATATGGTGATGTAGGAAAAGGTACTGCAGCATCATTTAGAGGAGCTGGTTCCATTGTAACCGTAACCGAAATTGATCCTATATGTGCCTTGCAAGCCGCCATGGACGGATTTGAAGTAAAGCGTTTAGAATCTGTGATTTCGAATGCAGATATCGTGATTACAACTACCGGAAATAAAGACATCGTTCGTGGAGAACACTTCAAAGCATTAAAGGACAAAGCAATTGTTTGTAACATCGGTCACTTCGATAATGAAATCGATATGGCTTGGTTGAATACAAACTATGGAAATATGAAAGTAGAGATCAAACCTCAGGTCGATAAATATTCTATTGATGGGAAGGATATTATCATTTTGGCAGAAGGACGTCTGGTAAACTTAGGATGCGCAACAGGTCACCCGAGTTTTGTCATGTCGAATTCATTTACGAACCAGACTTTAGCGCAAATCGAACTTTGGACGAATGTAGATCAGTATGAAAATAAGGTATATACCTTACCAAAACACTTAGATGAAAAAGTAGCAAAGTTACACTTAGCGAAAATCGGTGTTGAATTGACTGAATTGCGTTCAGATCAGGCAGCATATATTGGTGTAACCGTAGAAGGACCATTCAAGCCAGAGCACTACAGATACTAATCTTGATTTTGGATTTACGAATTACGATTTACGAATTTCGAATCAAGATTTTTCAGATAAGAACAAAAGAGACCTCTCATATTGGAGAGGTTTTTTTATTTTTAAGCATTAAATCAGCTTTATGCCTACTTCTAAAAAAGTCGGATTATTCCTTGGTCCTCTGTTATTCTTTGTAGTGATTAACCTTCCGTTCGAAATGGTTTCAGAACTAGGTGATAAGGTAATCGGAGTAGCAATCTGGATGGTGATTTGGTGGATTACGGAGGCGGTACACATTGCCGTTACTGCCTTGTTACCCTTGATTTTATTTCCGTTACTCGGCATTATGAATCCGGCCGATGTTGGTGCTAATTATGGCAGTCCGATTATCTTTTTATTCTTTGGTGGATTCGTTTTAGCCCTCGCTTTAGAAAAAGTGAATCTGCATCGACGTATTGCCTTATCAATCATCAAATTGACCGGAACCACTCCGAATCGGGTAGTACTCGGATTTATGATTGCGACCGCTTTTATGAGCATGTGGATTAGTAATACAGCGAGTACCGTAGTGATGCTCCCTATTGCGATTTCTGTGATTAAATTACTGATTGATGATGAAGATGGATTTACGGCTGGAGATCGAAATTTTGCGTTGAGTATTATGTTGGGAATTGCGTTTTCTGCGAATGCAGGAGGTATTGCAACCGTAATTGGGACGCCGCCGAATTCGGTATTAATCGGGTTGTTAGAGAATGAATACAATACCGAAATATCCTTTTTAAAATGGATGACGATGGGACTTCCATTTTCGATTATGCTGGTTGCCTTTTGTTATATCGTGTTAGTGAAATGGATGTTTCCGTGTCATGACATCCAATTCACTACTTCAGCAAATTTAATTCATACAGAAGTAAAAAAGTTAGGCTCGCTATCCAAAGGGGAAAAACGTGTGTTGACCATTTTTGCCATTACCGTTTCGCTGTGGATCACGAGAACCTTAATCAATACTATTTTCCCAGGATTGGGATTGACCGATACGATGATCAGTATGTTTGGAGCGATTTGTTTATTTGCGATTCCGTTGAATCTGAAACAAGGAACGTTTGTACTCGAATGGAGCGATACCAGCAAGCTGGCTTGGGGCATTCTATTACTTTTTGGAGGAGGTTTGGCCCTAGCAAAAGGAATGGCGTCAAGCGGACTGGTAGATGCGATTACTCAGGTTATCAAAGATGGAAATTTCCCGGTATTCTTAACTGTGTCTTTTCTGATTGTTCTGATGTTGTTCATGACCGAGCTTATGAGCAATGTGGCATTGGTTGCTGTGTTAGCTCCGGTAGTAGCAGGAATTGCGATCGGATTGGGAATACCAATGTTATATGTATTAATTCCGGTCACTATGGCGAGTAGCTGTGCCTTTATGCTACCCATGGCGACTCCGCCAAATGCCATTGTCTTTGCCAGTGGTTATGTAAAAGTGAATCAGATGGCGCGCGCGGGAATCATACTCAACTGTATTGCAGTTGTGCTATTGATATTCTTCTACCAATTTATCATTCCGATTTTCTTCTAACTAAAACGGAACAATTCCGTAGGCTTCATTTAAAAGAAGCACTCCAATTAGGAACACAAAAAAGTACATGGCCTGTACAAATTTGATATTCATTTTGGTAATTCCTTTGGTCGTGGTTCTTGGGAAGGTAAGGAGCATAATTCCTTTTAATAAGGCTAGCCAACCAAAAAGGGTTACTACTAAACGGATATTCGCTTCCCAAACATTATGAAAAAGAATGTTGAGTAAACCAATAATGATTGCCAGGAACGAAATGAGAATGGTAAACTTTTCATCTTGTATATCTTCTATAATTTGTTTGATACGTTTCGGATTAAAACACAAAATGAAGAAGAAAATCACACAATACCAGCCCCAGAACTTAAATAGAAATAATGATGTATCCATAACTGATGATTTTATTCTAACAAGTTACGCAAAATGAAGCTATAAAAGAAATGGCTTCGTTTGACAATGGGGTCAAAAAACGGTCAAAATTTAAATTGAGAGATGTTGCTTTTTAGTACTATTAGTTTTTGATAAACTTTCTATTGATTTGATGTGTGCCACTAGATATCTTTAATACATACAGCCCACTTGGTAATTTAGCCACGTTAATATGTTCTGTATTGATCACAGAAAGTACTTCTTTACCCAATACATTATAAATGGAAATTGATATTGATATTGGAGCAGTGTTCCCAGAAATAAATAAACTGTTTTCTGCAGGGTTAGGGTAAATCAATAAGTTAGTAAAGTATTGGTCATCTATTCCAAGAGCAGGACAAGTACCCCAAACAGGTTTATTGGCTTCCGTCAATGGCGAACCATCGCTAAAACTATTAGGTTCAGAACTAATATTAGATACACACCAACCAGAGATATCCTGATTGAAAGATGATGCATCATAAAACATACCATTCATATTCGTTACATTGCTTACATCCCAAGCGCCGATGTCCTGATTGAAAGATGATGCACCACGAAACATAACATTCATATTGGTAACACTAGATACATCCCAAGCGCCGATATTTTGATTGAAAGATGATGCATTATAAAACATATTATACATATCCGTCACATTGCTCACAACCCAATCCCCGATATCCTGATTGAAAGATGATGCATCTTGAAACATATAGTGCATGCGCGTAACATTACTTACATTCCAAGTGCCGATGTCTCTATTGAAAGATGATGCATTTCTAAACATAGCAAACATATAAGTTACATTACTCACATTCCAAGCACCTATGTCTCCATTGAAAGATGATGCATTATCAAACATACTACTCATATTAAAAACATTACTGACATCCCAAGCGCTGATGTCTCCATCGAAAGATGATGAAGCAAACATACTACCCATATTAGTAACATTGCTCACATCCCAAGCGCTGATGTCTCCATTGAAAGATGATGCAGCCTTAAACATACTATCCATATTCGTTACATTACTCACATCCCAAGCGCCGATATCCTGATTGAAAGATGATACAGCAAACATATAACTCATATTCGTTACATTACTCACATCCCAAGCGCCGATATCTCCATTGAAAGATGATGCCTCAACAAACATCCTTTCCATATTCGTTACTTTACTCACATCCCAAGCAGCGATATCTTGATTGAAGGATGGCGCCTGATAAAACATCCTTTCCATATTCGTTACATTACTCACATCCCAAGCGCCGATATCTCCATTGAAAGCAGATTTACTATCAAATGCTCCTGACATATTTGTAACCTGACTAACATCCCAATCGGGCATTGCTCCATACTCACTATTACTGCATAAACCATCTACGGGGTTCGTTGACAAACAAGTGTTTACTGCATCTTGGAAATTAGCATCTGTAATTGGGGTTTGCGCATTAGGACAAGTACCCCAAACTGGTTTATTGGCTTCGGTCAACGGCGAATTAAGGCTAAAATTATCAGGTTCAGAACTAATATTAGATACACACCAACCAGAGATATCCTGATTGAAAGATGATGCATTAGTAAACATATAATTCATATTCGTTACATTACTCACATCCCAAGCGCCGATATCTTGATTGAAAGATGATGCATTAGTAAACATATTACTCATATTCGTTACATTGCTTACATCCCAAGCGCCAATGTCCTGATTGAAAGATGATGCACCATGAAACATATTTTTCATATCCGTTACATTACTTGCATCCCAAGCGCCGATATCTTGATTGAAAGATGAAGCATTAATAAATAACCTTTCCATATCCGTCACATTACTTACATCCCAAGCGCCGATGTCCTGATTGAAAGATGATGCCTCAGCAAACATCCTTTCCATATTCGTTACTTTACTCACATCCCAATCCCCGATATCTCCATTGAAAGATGATGCCTTATTAAACATAGAAAGCATGGAAGTTACATTACTCACATTCCAAGCGCCGATATTTTGATTGAAAGCAATCGCTTCATAAAACATATAAATCATACTCGTTACATTACTCACATCCCAACCGCCGATATCCTGATTGAAAGATGATGCCTGATTAAACATATAAATCATATCCGTCACATTACTTACATCCCAAGCGCCGATATCCTGATTGAAAGCAATCGCTTCGCGAAACATCCCTCTCATATTAGTAACATTACTCACATCCCAAGCGCCGATATCTTGATTGAAAGATGATCCTTGAAACATATAACTCATACTCGTTACATTACTCACATCCCAAGCGCTGATGTCTTGGTTGAAAGATGATGCCTGATTAAACATATAATTCATGGAAGTTACATTACTCACATCCCAATCCCCGATATCACTATTGAAAGAAGGTATTCCAGCAAATGCTCCTGACATATTTGTAACCTGACTAACATCCCAATCGGGCATTGCTCCATACTCACTATTACTGCATAAACCATCTACGGGGTTCGTTGATAAGCAAGTGTTTACTGCATCTTGGAAATTAGCATCTGTAATTGGGGTTTGCGCATTAATACATAAAGTGAAAATGATAGTAAGAGTTAGTAATAACTTTTTTATTGTAAAGCGTTTTAGTTGGTTTTGTGTAATTTTCATTTTCAAAAAAGAGTAGTGTAAACATGTTTTTTTCATAGGTTCATTTTTGATAAAGTTAAAAAAAAGAACATAGCTAAAAAAAAAGGGTGATTAAATTGGTATGAAAAAGAAAGCTCATTTGAGTATCGTACAGATTTAATTACGCTTTCGACTTCACTAATCTTTTATTGATTACCCCAACCAACCTTCACGATCCAAACTTCGATATTGAATCGCTTCTGCAATGTGATCTGCTAAAATAGCTTCTTCATTTGCTAAATCAGCAATGGTTCTTGCAACTTTTAGAATGCGATCATAAGCTCTTGCCGACAGATTCAATTTTTCCATGGCGTTTTTCAATAAGGTTAATCCGGCTTCTGATAATTTACAAAACTCCCGAATCTGTTTCACTTGCATTTGCGCATTGTAATGTAGATTTTCAAAGGCTTCAAAGCGTTGCGATTGAAGTTCTCTTGCAGCCATTACTCGTTTTCGAATGGCTGCACTCGATTCCATTTTTCGATCTTCAGATAGTTTTTCAAAAGGAACAGGAGTCACCTCAATATGAATGTCAATTCGGTCTAACAAAGGACCCGAAATTTTTCCCATATAGCGTTGAATCTCAGCAGGAGAACTGGCTAGCGGATTGGAACCGTCATTGAAAAACCCTGACGGACTTGGATTCATGCTCGCGACTAACATAAAGGAACTCGGATAAGTCACTGTAAACCGGGCTCTGGAAATTGTTACTTCCCGATCTTCTAACGGTTGACGCATCACCTCAAGAACACTTCTTTTAAATTCAGGTAATTCATCCAAAAACAGCACGCCATTATGTGCCAATGAAATCTCTCCAGGTTGTGGATATTGACCTCCGCCTACTAAAGCTACATCAGAGATTGTATGGTGCGGGCTTCGAAAAGGACGTTGCACTAACAATCCAGAGCTTTTAATTCGACCGACTACTGAATGAATTTTGGTAGTTTCTAAGGCTTCATGTAAGCTCATGGGAGGTAGGATGGATGGCATTCGTTTGGCTAACATGGTTTTTCCAGCTCCGGGTGGTCCAATCAAAATGATATTGTGTCCGCCAGCAGCTGCGATTTCCATACAGCGTTTGATGGATTCCTGTCCTTTCACATCGGCAAAGTCGAATTCTGGAAAATCAATTTGTTTGAAGAATTCGGCGCGGGTATCGACAATTGTTGGTGAGATAGCAGCATCTCCATTAAAATGATCAATTACTTCACCAATGGTTTCAACCCCTAAAACCTCCAAGTCATTGACAATAGCTGCTTCTTGCGCATTCACTTTGGGTAAGATGAGGTGTTTAAATCCTTCTTCCCGTGCTTTAATCGCAATGGGAAGTGCGCCTTTTAATGGTTGTAAACTTCCATCGAGCGATAATTCGCCCATGATGACATAGTCTTCAGTATTGGGCGATTGAATCTGGTTGGAAGCAGCTAAAATGCCGATCGCAATCGGTAAATCATAAGCAGCACCTTCTTTCCGAATATCTGCAGGTGCCATGTTGATGATGATCTTCTTTCCAGGAAGTTTAAACTTGTTGTTTTGTAGTGCAGCAGTAATTCGATAGGAACTTTCGCGCACAGCGTTGTCTGGTAATCCAACGAGGTGATATCCAATTCCTTTATCGATATTCACCTCAACGGTAATCGTAGTGGCCTCAATGCCGAATACGGCCGAGCCAAAAATTTTCACTAGCATTTTTTCTTTTAAATGTAAAGAAAAAATTTAGTTATGCAGAGTTTCTACTTGCGTTAATATTACCAAATAACGAACGGGTTACCATTTTCTCATACACCGCGATTTTCTTCTGATTTGGTTTTGCAGCCTTATTCAATTCCTGAATTTTTTTCAGCGCATATTGCTGAATGGTCAACAATGGCAAAACGATGTCTTCACGTGCTTTAATAGAAGCTTTACCACTAGGGTAATTTTCCATTAAGGTTTCGTGACCGGTTAATTTTAACAATAATCGTTTTGTCGTTTGATATTCTTCATGAATTAATTTCCAGAATGCTCCAAATTCCTCATCATGCTCCATATAGGCCGTCAGTTTAAAGAATGATTTGGTCAAACTCATCACACTATTTTCTATTAAAGTTTTGAAGAATTCAGATGTCTTGTAGAAATCTATCACCTTATCGAACTCTCCAGCATCTTCATAACTCTGTAATGCTGTTCCTACTCCAAAAAATCCGGGAACATTTTGCTTCAACTGACTCCAGCTTCCTACAAACGGAATGGCACGAAGGTCTGAGAAGTTCAATGTGTCTGAAGTAGATCGTTTGCTCGGTCTACTTCCGATATTGGTCTTCGCGTAGTATTTTAAGGTACTCATGCGCTCCAAATACGGAATGAATTTTTCGTGACTCTTGAAATCTGAATAGGCTTTGTAACTTTTTTGAGCCAAATCTTCCATGATTGCCGTATGCTCTTCGGTCATTGGAGCAGGTTCGAAAATTTCATTGGTTAATCCGGAACTTAACAATTGCTCAAGATTAAACTGACAAGAATCGGCAGTTCCAAAATTCGAACTAATGGTTTGTCCCTGAATGGTTAACTGTACTTCTTTGTCTTCAATAGTTGGTCCTAATGAAGCGTAGAACTTATGCGTTTTACCACCACCACGAGCTGGTGGACCACCACGTCCATCGAAGAATACGACGTCAATGTCATTTTCTCTTGAAATTCCGGTTAAGGCTTCTTTCGCTTTAAAAATAGACCAGTTTGCCATTAAATATCCACCGTCTTTGGTTCCGTCAGAGAATCCAAGCATAATGGATTGTTTATTTCCGCGTTTCTCTAAATGCTCACGATACGCCTTGTTACTGTATAAAGTTTGCATCACATGTGGTGCATTTTGAAGATCATTTACCGTTTCGAATAACGGAATCACATCCACCGGTAAATCTTCGTCAAACCCGCTCAATTTCAACATCGCGTAGGTCTGCATGACATTCAATGCGGTTTGGTTGTTACTGATGATGTATCGGTTACAACCTTTCTCTCCGTTTCTGTATTGAATTTCTTTTATCGCACGCATTGAAGCTAGTGTTTTTACTAGCATCTCATCGGAGAATTCCTCGGGTTCTACACTTCCTTTGATGGTTGATAAAAATTCGATTTGATCTGCTTCGGATAGTTCTAAATAATTTTCAGGGAAAATAGTACTCTTTTTAGCCTGCAATTCTTTTACCATATTCGTAAAGGCGGCATGATGTACACGACTATCCTGACGAAGATCTAAGGATGCGAAATAGAATCCGAATAATTTTACTTTCTGAATGAAATAATCCAATTCTTCAAGGTATAATGAGTGATGCTGAGTCACTAATAATTCTCGAATCGCATATAATTCTTCTAATAATATTTTTTGAGAAAAATTCACCACCTTATAGCTACGTTTCACATGCTTATATAATCGTTTTTCGATACGAAGTACGATTTCCTCTACCCCTTTAAAGGTAAGACGACGTCTTAACTTACTTATATCTTCGTGGTATTTTTTAAGAATCGTTTGGCGCAGGGTTTCGGCAACATCCAATGTAATTTGTGGTGTTACAAACGGATTCCCATCGCGATCTCCACCAGGCCAGAATCCTAAGTTAATGACTTCGTTTTGTAGGTCTTCACCTTCAAAAATATGCTCTTGAATATAGTTGTAAATAATCGGAATAGACTCGTAAAATACATTGTCCAAGTACCAGATTAAACTCACTGCTTCGTCATAGGGTGTGGGTTTTACTTTCTTAAAGAAAGGTGTTTTACCCAATTGCGCCATTAAACGCTGAATATCTCTTAAATCGTTATTTCGAATAGCGATTCCCAAATCGGTAATGATACCTAACACTTTACCCGGATAAAATTGTGTTGGGTGCGCGGTTAATACAGGTCGAATTTTAAATTCCTGTAAATGTTTTTTCAACGCTTCTTTTTTGTGAGAGGTAAAAGAAGTGGCTTTTAAGTTTCGAATTGTTCCAAGACCATCCATATTGTTAATGGTAGAAAAAGCCGCATCTTCGACGGCATCAAATAATACTACCTGACGTTCGATATACTGAATGAATCGAAACATTGTATCAATTCTTTCCTTTTCTCTTGGTCTATTCTTATAACGTTTAAAGAAGTATTCAATGATTTCGGTTGGATTTTTTCCTCTTTCAAAACCTTCTTTACATACCTCGTGAAATAAGGGTAAGTATACACCAGTATTGGCATTTGTATCGTATGGAAGATTCATGAAAATACCGTTGTAAATTTGATATTTCGACAGTACATTTTCGTTGAATCTAGCTAATTTGGGTAATAAAGACATGGCAATTAAACTTTGTCGAAAATTACAAAAAGGTTCAGGAAAAGCGGGTGTTTTTGGTGGTTTCTTCGGAATTAATTACGAAAACGTTTCAGTAATCGAACTAGAAAAAATGCGTTTTTTAAACAAAATTGACTAAAAAATACACAAAATTCAGAGTTCGAAGTTTATTTTGAATCATTAAAGGGTTTTAAGTTCATGATATAACCAAAAAGGAAACTTCCAATGATTATCCAAGCCAAAATTCCGATACCTATGCTTTTCGGAGTAATTTCTTCATGATTTATCATAGGCCATACAAAAACCATAATCATAAACATGGTGATTCCCCAACCTAATCCTGTCTTGCATGCTTTTAGGATTCTATTTTTCATTGAACTTCGTTAAGCCTTTTTCTAACCAATTTTGATAACTGGATACATCGGTATACTGAATCGCGGAATTTAAAATCTCTAAATCGGGACTCATCAAAACATAATAGGGTTGAGATGAGGTTTGGAAGTTTACCGCTTGAAAAGTGGCCCATTGATCACCGATCGTTTTGATGTTTTTTATGGTTCCGTTTTTTCGTAAAAATTGGAATTGCTTATCCTCAGGAAGTGGTTTGCGATCGTCTACGTATAAAGAAATCAGTACATATTTGTCGTTCAATAGATTATAAATCGACGGATCAATCCATACATTTTCTTCCATTTTACGGCAATTCACACATGCCCAACCCGTAAAATCTAAAAGAATCGGTTTGCTTTCTGCTTTAGCAATGGTCAGTCCGAGTTCGAAGTCCTTATAACAATTCAATCCCAACGGACATTCCGTTTCCTGCTCGTAAATACTATAGAATTGAGGAGGTGGGAATCCGCTTAATAGATTCAGATTCCAGGTTGGTGTTTTGAATGTTCCCGGAACAAGGTAGATTACAAAACTGATTACTAATACCGCGAATGAGATTCGAGAGAAGGATAATTTTTTAGCTGGTCCGTCATGCGGAAACTTGATTATTTTACATAGGTACAGTACTAATCCGATAAAGATGACAATCCATAAGGCAATAAATACTTCTCTTTTGAGTAATCCCCAATGTTCAACCAAGTCGGCATTGGACAAGAATTTAAAGGCGAAAGCAAGTTCCAGGAATCCCAAAACAACTTTTACGGTATTCAACCATCCACCAGACTTTGGTAATGAATTTAACCAATTTGGGAACAGGGCAAATAAAGCAAATGGCAATGCTAATGCCAATCCGAATCCACCCATACCTGCCGTCAATTGCATCGCGCCTCCGTCAGACGTTAGTGATCCGGCTAGTAATGAACCAAGAATTGGACCTGTGCACGAGAAGGATACAATGGCAAGGGTTAAGGCCATAAAAAAGATACCGATGATTCCGCCAATACTCGATGCAGAATCCATTTTATCACCCCAAGAACTCGGTAAGGTAATTTCATAATATCCGAAGAAAGAAAATGCAAAAAACACTAATATGGCAAAGAAAAATATATTAAGCCAGACATTGGTAGAAATTGTATTTAATATCTCTGGATCGATGGTGTCTAGGGTGTGAAACGGGATACTGAGAAGTACGTAAATCACAACAATAAAAGTTCCGTATACAATAGCGTTACCAATTCCTTTTTTCTTATGCTGAGCCGATTTCGTAAAGAAGGATACGGTTAGTGGAATCATTGGGAAAACGCAGGGCGTAAGTAAGGCTAGAAGTCCACCGATAAACCCAAGAATGAAAATATTTAACAAGTTCCCGTCTTCTGAATTTATTTCTGTTTCTGATGCAAGACGTTCCTTATTTTTTAAATCGAGAATTAATTTGGCAGATAGCTTTTTACTTTTTTCATCGATTGATCTAGGATTTGTATGTGTAGCTTTTCCATCCAAAGAGATATTGAAATCCTCGTTGATATTGATACAGACCTCTTTACAAACTTGGCCAAACAAGTTCATTTTAACCGTGGTAATATTTGTATTGGTCAATTTGATACGTTGCACCAGTCGGGCTGATTCTTTAAAGAAAATTTCATCTTTTTCCCAAACGTCACTGTATCCGGTGTACGTTTTGCTCTCTGTTGCTTTTCCTACGATTTGTACATTACCCGGATCATTGGAAGAGATTTCTAGAGGTAAAGAAGCTTCATCCGGATTGTATTGTGAATACAGATGCCAATCTTTTAAAATTTTAGCTTCAAAAATGATGTCATATTCCGTTTCGGAGATCGTATTGAAAGTGGTTTTCCATACCACAGGATTTTCCTCTGTCTGACCAAATACGAAGTTCGAGATGAATAAAAATGCTATTCCGAAAATGATGTTGTTGCGCACGATATTTTAAGCCTTTGTTTTGTGTTTTTGGTGGTCGCAAATCTGCGATCTTGTCTTTTATTGATAATCCAGATGACCTCATCATCAGCATTGGTGAGAATCCAGGTTTTTTCCTTGTCTAAAAGTGACAATTTTTCATCTTTAAAGTATTTACTCACTTTTTTCTTACCCCGCATTCCGGTTGGGTAAAAATAGTCTCCATTCTTCCATTTTCTTACAAATAGCGGGTATTTTAACAAATCTTTATCAACGAGAATTTCTGATGCTGTAACCGAATTTTCACGCTCGGCTACATCAAATTTTAGGTTGATAGGCGAACTGATTTCATTGTTGAATTCCTCAATTTCCACACGAATATTTTCTAGTGACTTGATTTGTATTTTAGAAATTAATAGGACTTCGCGATCTTTAATCAAACGATGTGAGTTTGAAAAGATTTGTTTGCCAGACTGACTGTCGAGCAGCTCATAAATATCATTCCAAGCTCTGAAATTGAATTGTTTTAGAATTTGATAGAGATAGGCTTTCGGATTCGATAATTCCTTCAGTTTGGGAATATCAATTTCGATAATTTCCTCTCCATTCTGATGTTTTCTTGTTACAATAGATTCTGAAACGGATTCCATTCTATCGTCGACAATCGATTGTGATTGATGTAAGAATTCCAATGTGTTTGAAAAGGAATCCAGTAGACTTGGGTTGATCTCTTTCAATAAGGGTACGATCTCATGTCTGATTTTATTTCTAAGGTATTTGGTGGATGCATTGGTCTCATCCTCTTTCCACTCAATCTGATTTTCCTTAGCGTACTTTGAAATTTCTTCTTGGCTAAACGGAAGGAGCGGTCGAACAATGTTGCCATTTCGTTGTGGAATTCCGGTTAGCCCTTCCAATCCTGATCCGCGGGTAAAGTTGATGATAAAAGTCTCCAGGTTATCATCCGCATGGTGAGCTGTTAGAATATAATCGAGCTCTTTTTCTTTTAGGAGTTCATCGAACCATTGATATCGCAATGCTCTGGCCGCTAATTGAATGGATAATTTATGTTTATTAGCGTAATTTTCTGTGTCAAATACAGTTATATATACTTGATTCGTTGGTAAATACCTTGTTTTTCTAACAAATTCTGCATCCTCATCACTTGCTTCGTTCCGCAATTTGAAATTACAATGGGCTACGTGCAGTTGAACATCCATTTTAGAGAATAGATGCGTTAATACCATAGAATCGATTCCGCCCGAATTGGCAAGTAGTAATTTTTTACCCATCAGAAAGGGAAGATTCGTTTCAACATGTAATTTGAACCTGTCAAACATGTTCCAAAATTACAGAAATTATAGCTGAGCGTCTAACCAATTGATGATATCTGCAAGCATTTCATTACGACAGGTATCATTGTGAAGTTCGTGATAACCACCTTTGTAGGATTTAAAGGTTCCAGTCTTTGAATTTTCTACAAATTCCTTTGATCCTTCATGGCTTGTGATTTGATCTGCATCACCATGAAATACACACATTGGAGTTTTGGTTTTATCTGCATTTTGAATGGCCCATTCTCCAGTATCAAAAAATACCAATGAGTAATTCGGACTGATTTTATCATGTACCAGAGGATCATCAATGTATTTCTGGACTTCTTCCGGAATTCTTGACAGATGGTCAGGCACCAATTCATTTGGTAAGGTGAGCGAAGGCGCTATTTTCTGAATGATTTTACCAAAGAACAATTTTATCGCAGGCGCCTTAAAACCTAATCGTAAAAATGGACTAGTAGCAATGACCCCTTGCAGTTTGGTTTTTCTGCGCAAGGCATAATTCAGAACTACATTACCACCCATCGACTGTCCGTATATGAAAACAGGTTTTTTTGGAAATTGTTTTTTCGCCTTTTCAATTACGATTTTGACACTTTCAAGAATCGCTTCGAAACTTGGATTATGACCCCTTTTTCCGGTTGTTTTACCATGACCAAAATGGTCGAAAGCTACCACCGAATATTGATGGTCATTAAGTAATTTGGCAATATCATGGTAACGTGAGGAGTGTTCGCCCATTCCGTGAACAATAACAACAACAGCTTTTGTTTCATCTACTGTCCAGGATTGACCAAAAAATTGTTCATTGTGAAATGTAAAATTGAATTCTTTGTGTGTCATTTGAGTAAACTAAATTGACTTACAAGATACTTATTTTGAATTCAATAAAACGTATTTCATGGCTTTGGCCTTTAAAAGGCATTCTTCATATTCCTTTTCTGGATTTGATTTTGCAGTAATTGCACTTCCGACCGATAAAGAGACGTATCGTTTTAGAGCATTATATAAAATACTTCGAATCACTACGTTAAAGTCGAAATCACCCTCCGGAGTGAAATAACCTACCGTACCTGAGTATAAGCCGCGTTTGGTTTCTTCCAATTCTTCCATGATTTGCATTGCTGAAAGTTTAGGTGCTCCAGTCATACTACCCATCGGAAACGTATCTTTGATTATATCTACCGGATGAACCTCATCTTTTACTTCGGATACCACTGTGGATATTAACTGATGCACTTGTTTAAAGGTGTACACCTTGCATAATTCTTCCACTCGTACTGAACCTTTCTTCGATGATTTTGAAAGGTCATTTCGAACCAAATCGACAATCATTACATTCTCTGCGCGTTCTTTTTCATCGCGCATTAAATCGTGTGCAATTTTTTGATCATCAATAGGGCTTAGTAAACGTTTGGCGGTACCTTTTATGGGTTGTGAAATAATTTTTAAACCTTCTTTTCTTAGGTATCGTTCTGGGGATGCCGATAACAGATATCGGTCCTCATTTTTGAAGAATACAGCAAAGGGTGGCTCTGAAATTTTGTTCAAATCCTTAAACACATGATAAGGTTCAATTTCACAATCTTCGGCGTAAAACTCCTGACAAAAGTTCGCTTCATACATGTCGCCTCGATGAATGTGTTCTAATGCCTTGGTTACCTTTCCATGGTATTCATCCTTATGAATTCGAAGTTTGATTTTTACCTCTGAGTTGTCTTTAGATTTTGGTAGACTTCCTTGGTTTGTGATGGCTTCAAAATCACTTTCAATTTCATCATCAATCATTCTCAAATACTTGAATTCAATGGTATTTCCGTTGATGAAGATTAACTTTTTAGGTTGAAAGAAATACAAATCAGGGAATTGTAAACCATCAAAATTTTGCGAGGAAATACGTTCTGTATCATTTTTGACATCGTAGGAAATGTAACCAAAAATATAGTCCTTAGTTACTAATTGGTATTCTTTTAATTTCTCAAAAGCATTGAAATAATCAGTTTTAATAGCCGTGAATTCTTGAATGGCTAAGGCCTTTTCAAAACTCGAATAGTTCTGCTCATATTCATTAGAGTCGAGCCACATAACGGTTTCATACTGTTGAGACCATGCGAATAGTTGATCGCTGAAATCGCGAACATTCGATACCTCATATGTTTTAACAGTCCTATTCATCAATTAGAAGGTTTTCCCTAATGTAAATTGGATCGGGATGGCTACTCCGTAATTATCGTTAAAGATATTTCCGTTGGAGTAGTGCATGATTCGGAGTTCAAAATTATATGTTCTTTTTTCTCCAAAGAACATTCCGATACCCATTTTATCCTGAAAAATGGAATTTGGTCCTGTACCTAAATTATCAATATTTGACTTGGTGATAAAGGTTGGACCGATAATCGAATAACTGGCATATAAGTCGTAATCAGCCTTACGAGATAGGTAAAAACGCAAAGTTGGAAATATTGAAAATGCGAAAATATAATCGTTAGAATTTACCGTATTAAAAGCAGTAACACTAGCTCCCCAATCCAATGAAAATGTCTTTTCCGTCCGAAGCGCAAGTCTTTCGTACGTTACAGAAAAGGTATTTGCCGCTTTAACGTCCCCTACCCAGAAAACAGGGATTCCAAAGCTTTCAAAATTACCAACTTGAAGGCTCATTCCGAAGAATCGATTCACCCCAAAACCAATTCTTGATGTTCCGTAGCTAAATTGGATGATATTATTTGGAAAGAAATAGGAATTATCTGTCAATTGTTTTGCTTTGATTTCGTCCAGCTTATTTATATGATATTCAAATCCTAAGGCAACTTGTGAAACTGAGGGTTGATTGCGCTTTTGTGATTCCGGCAGAAAGGTAGAATTCATACTTAGTTTCCATTTCTCATTGAGATGGTAATTCAGTCCGAAGCCATAAATCAGATTGATGAAATGGGCATTGTCATAAATTGTTACATCATTGATTTTAAATCCAAGTCTGGTTTGATTGGCCACTCCAAATTCTCCAAAAATACTCCATGTATCACTTAAATTGATATTTTGTTTTAACGATAAAGTCCAAATATTCACCCAAACACTTCGCTCATAACCGATATTATTTACGTTGTCGTATTTAAACCAGGCTGCAGCACGCATAGGTCCAAATTGAATTCCGAGATTCGGATTTAATTTATAACCTAACAAAAATCGACCTGAAAAGTAATTTCGACTAAATGTTTCTGTGGCATATCCCGGGGGTAGGTTATCGTTGGAAAACGGATAGAATATCGCTCCAAAATTGGCATTGTAATAGGTCTTGGATAAAAAATTCGAAGGCTGTGTTTTCGGAATTTCTATCTCCTGCGCCATGGCAGTAAAAGACAGCAAAACAACAATGACAAGAAATCGGAATTTACCCATTGGATTTTTCAATTCACTTGAAATAAAAAAAACCTGCTTGAATCACAGGTTTAAATTTTACTTATGCATTTAACGGTTGACCGTCCCATGCAGCTTTAGCAGCCTCTTTCATGGCTTCAGAGTAGGTCGGATGTCCGTGACAAATACGCGCTAGATCTTCTGCAGACGCTCGATATTCCATTGCAACAGCAGCTTCCATAATTAAGTCGGCCACACGAGCACCAACCATATGTACGCCTAAGACTTCATCCGTATTGGCATCAGCAAGTACTTTTACAAATCCGTCGATATCACCACTCGCTCTTGAACGACCTAAGGCACGCATTGAGAATTTCCCTGATTTATAGTTAACACCTGCCTCTTTTAATTCCTGCTCAGTTTTTCCAACTGCAGCAACTTCTGGCCAGGTGTAAACGATTCCCGGAATTAAATTATAATCGATATGTGGTTTCTGACCGGCAATAATCTCTGCAGCAACGACTCCTTCTTCTTCAGCTTTATGCGCCAACATCGCACCTTTCACAACATCACCGATAGCATAGATGTTTGGTACATTTGTTTGTAAATGGTCGTTAATTTCGATCTGACCTCTTTCATTCACCTTGATACCCACATTTTCTAGGCCTAATCCTTCGGTATATGGTCTTCTTCCAACAGAAACCAAACAGTAGTCTCCTTTGAATTCAACCTCTGCACCTTTTTTATTGGTTGCTTTCACGATGATTTCATCACCTTTTCTCTCTACGGATGAAACGCCGTGGCTTACGTTAAATTTAACGCCTTGTTTCTTTAATACTTTTTGAAGTTCTTTTGAAACGTCAGCATCCATTCCAGGAACAATTTTGTCCATGTATTCGATTACGGTTACCTCTGATCCTAAACGACTATACACAGAACCTAATTCCAATCCGATAACGCCACCACCAATTACCAATAGGTTTTTTGGAATTTCTTTTAGTTTCAACGCTTCGGTAGACGTAATGATACGCTCTTTATCAATGGTGATGAACGGTAACGATCCTGGTTTTGAGCCCGTAGCAATGATGGTGTTCTTCCCTTCAATCACTTCTTCAGAACCATCCGTTTTGGTCACTTTTACATGCGTTGCATCAACAAAAGAACCTAAACCTTCATACACATCAATATTGTTTTTGTCCATTAAATACTTGATGCCGCCTGTCGTTTGTTCAACCACTTTAGCCTTGCGATCAATCATTTTGGTAAAATCAATTTTAGGAGTGTTAATTACAATTCCATGCTCTTCGAAATGCTTCACGGCATCATAATAATGATGTGAAGAATCTAAAAGTGCCTTCGACGGAATACATCCAACATTTAAGCATGTCCCACCTAATGTAGGATACTTTTCAATGATGGCAACTTTTTTTCCTAGTTGTGAAGCTCTAATCGCTGCAATATAACCTCCTGGTCCTGATCCAATAACAATTAAATCGTAATTCATTTTTATGAAAATTTTTGTCATGCAAAAGTAAGTAATCTCCATCATTTACCTACAAAGAATTGTGGTTAATTCCTATATTTGACGGAAACTTTATAGTTATGGAAATCGTCAAAAAAGCATTGTTAGCCATTCTACTTGTATGTGTTGGAGCTCAATTTTTCGGACCTAAATTGAATCAAGGAGAACTAAGTTCTTTGGCCCCGTTTATTGCCGAGACTAAACCATCAGAAGAGGTGCAAAAAATCATGAAGCAGGCTTGTTTTGATTGCCATAGTGATGTAACCAAATATCCTTGGTATAACAATATTACACCTGTAAATTATTGGATTGCCGATCATGTGAAAGAAGGGAAAAAGGAAGTAAACTTCTCAAAATGGAGTGAATATTCTTTAAAAAGGAAAGAGCATAAGTTCGAAGAAATCTGGGAAGAGGTTGAGGAGAAACACATGCCTTTGAATTCATATACCTGGGTGCATCGTGATGCGAATCTGTCTGAGGAGCAGATTGAAACAATGGTAGCCTGGGCGAAGGAGAAGCAGGCAGATTACAAAGCTCAAATAACGCAGGAATAATTGTACAATACGGTTTTCATTATCGGAGCTGTTTGGGTTGAACCCAACTCTTCGGCAGCAGGGAGCCGAATGTTACAACTTATTGAATACTTTCAAGCACAAGGAAGCAAAATCGTCTTTGGAACTACCGCCCATCGGAATGAGAACAGTATCGATCTGAAATTATTGGGTATTGAAACTCATAACCTACGGCTAAATGATACTTCCTTTGACGCACTGCTTCTAGAGATAGATCCATCTATTGTTCTTTTTGATCGCTACATCACTGAAGAACAGTTTGGTTGGCGGGTTGCAGAAAAATTACCAAGTGTCGTTCGAGTTTTAGATACTGAAGATCTCCATTGTCTGCGGAAGGTTCGCGAGAAGCAATACAAATCAGGAAACGTTTTTCGAACTTCAGATTTATTGAATGATGAAATCACAAAAAGAGAAATTGCCGCAATTTTGCGAAGTGATTTATCCCTTATCATTTCGAAATTTGAAATGAATCTATTATTGGAAATCTTTCAAATTCATCCGTCCATTTTATTGTATTTACCTTTTTTACTTGGTAAATCTGTTGAAGCTCAAAACGTTCCAGTGTTTGGAGATCGAAGAGATTTTATTTCCATTGGAAATTTTTTACATGCTCCGAATTTAGATTCTGTGATTACCTTAAAAAAATCTATTTGGCCAAAAATCAGAAAAGAACTACCAGAGGCAAATCTTCATATTTACGGAGCATACCCAACTCAGCAGATTAAAGATTTCCATAAACCCAATGCAGGATTTTTTGTTCATGGTTTTGTAGAAAATCAGCATGAAGTTTTACGTTACGCGAAAGTTTTATTAGCGCCACTGTCCTTTGGTGCAGGATTGAAAGGAAAGTTTCTTGATGGAATGCTAAATGGTTGTCCGTCTGTTACGACATCTATCGGTATCGAAGGATATGCCGATGAAGAAAACTGGTGTGGCGAAGTGTCTAACGAATGGAATGATTTTACCGACAAAGCCATTGTGCTTTATCGGAATGAATCAAGCTGGAATCAAGCACAAAGAAACGGGTTTGAGTTGTTACGGCAGTTCGATAAATCTGTTCATGAATCTGAATGTACTTCCAAATTAGATTCCATATATGGGAATTTGGACAAACATCGGAATCAAAACTTTATAGGAAGTTTGTTGTTGCACCATCGACTCAAAAGTACAAAGTACTTGAGCAAATGGATTGAGGAAAAGAATAAACCTTAACTTTATCTAGTGAGACGAATTTTTTGTTTTCTTTTCTTCGGATATGTTCCCTTACTTTTCGGACAGAAAGTCGTTGAAGAAATTGCCGAATCGTATTTTCAGTATTACAAGTATCCTCAAGAACAATTTATTTGTCAGTTCAATAAGGCAAATTACTTTCCGGGAGAGGAGGCCTATTTTCAATTGTATGTGCTAGATAAGCGAGAGAAGACATTGTTTCTCGATACACAAAAGGTATGTTTTTTACTTTTTAATGATAAAGGCCAACGAATTCTTAAAAAGTACTTGTCGGTAGACGAAGGTGTTGCCGCCAATTCCATAACGATTCCCAAGAATTACAAGGGATCGGTTCTCTATTATTCGTTTGAAAGTAACTGGAATTTAAATTTTCAACGCACCAAACCCAAACCCATTTTTGTCAATGTTGAAGAGAGCGAACTCAAGGAAGATATTGATGTTTTAGCCCATTTTAAAGTGTATCCGGAAGCCAATATTTTAATTGACAGTCTTACATCCATGGTTTTTGTTCGTGCTGCCGATAAGAACTTTACAGGACTTGCTATTGAGGGTGTAATAAAAGATGAGCAAGACGAAGATGTGGCCTTTTTTAAGACGGATGATTCTGGATTCGGGCGATTCTTTTTGAAACCTAAATTTGGGAAATCCTATCGGGCAGAAGTCATTCTAGGAGCTAAAAAGTTTAGTCAGAACTTACCATCCGTTTCTAAAAACGGATTGGTATTTAATGTGTTTGATCGGGGTCGTGAGTTTTACTTCGGATTTCGAGCAAATTTAAAAACAACGGATCGCTTGTCTTACATCATTCATTCGGATGGGAAAATCGCTTTGGCCGGAATTTTAAATTTAGACGATAAGCGAAAAAATGCCTTTTATTTTTTGAAGGATAAACTATTAAAAGGGATCAATACCCTCTCTATTTTTAGTGGTAAAGAATTAATCGGGGAGCGATCTTTTTTCAATAATTTCAAAAAGTCATACCGAGAAATTGAAGTGACTCAAAAACGAATTCATAAGGATAGTGTCGAGTTTGCTTTCCAGAAAAAACTAACCGATTCCATTGTTCAGTTATCAGTATCTATTCTTCCGAAATCGAATAATGCGGTTGCTAAACATCGATTGTTTCGTCAAATATATCTCGATCCGATTGATTCTGTTTTACATCAGGTCAAAAAAGAATATGTGTTGGATCCCATCACTTTGAAGCAGTTTTTCGACTTGCAAAAATTCTCAAATCAATGGGGTAAAATTTTAGCCAGTGACACGACGAAAATCAAACATTATTTTAAACGAGGTTTTGACGTGAGTGGGACCTTATATAATCGAAAGAAAAAGGAGCCTTTACGGAATACAGTTGTCAATTTTTTCACCTCTTATCAAGCGGGAAGTTTTACTACAGATGACAAGGGAGAATTCTCCTTAAAGGAATTGTATTATGCGAGCGATGACGAATTGAAAATGGATCCACAAACGACCAAGAAAGTCATTCCGAGTTTCAAATTGGAGCCGCATAAAGATCTCTATGATACGTTAATCGAAGTCAATTTAAAGAAAACGTTTATTGGACAAAATTTGGTTTCGCGAGATGTCAATCCATTTTTTACAGAAGATTACGAGCAACTTGGCGGAATAGAAATCAAGTCAAACACACGTTCCAAAAAAGACCCAGATGTAAATCCGCTCGATGATACTTCGTTCACTCAGAATTATGAAGTGAACGAAGAGAATGTATATAATTACCGAACTGTTCTTCAATATTTGGAATATCAATCTAGCATCGTGGTCGACAACCGGTCCTCATTTGTAAGTATTTACAATACGCGAACCAACAGTCAAACCATTATTGGTGGTGGCGACGGTGTACAACCCATGAATATTTATATCGATCAGATTCTGATGCGTCAACAAGATGCAGAGATGCTGAAGAATATTTATATGCACGAAGTCAAAAGCATTCGCATCAATAAATCAGGTATTGGTAGTGGTGGATTAAATCCCTTTGGATCGATTCATATCTACTTGAATAAAAAGGGATTATTTAAGGAATTGAAATCCAGATCCAAACGAGATGCTGAGGTGCTTTATATCCGATTGCCTTACGGATTTGAAAAACCGAAAATCTATTCACAACCCGAATATCAGTATGAAATTGGTTCAGAAAGTTTTAATAGATATGCTAGCCTACATTGGGAACCCTTACTCAAATTGACGAATGAAAAAATGACCTTCAAAGCCAATATTCCCGAACAGATCAAAGCCTATAAATTGATTATTCAAGGGCTGACCAATGAAGGGAAAATCATTGATTTCGAATTGGAATTTGGAAATTAAATTAGGCTGTAATCAGTCCGGCACGTTTGAATAAAGCCTCTGGATTTGGTTCCTGACCTCTAAAACGTTTGTACAATTCCATTGGTTTTTCTGTTCCGCCTTTACTTAAGACATGATCTTTAAATTTCGCAGCCACTTCTTCATTGAAGATGCCTTCTTCTTTAAAATATTCGAAAGCATCAGCATCTAAAACTTCAGCCCATTTATAGGAATAGTATCCGGCTGAGTATCCACCTTGAAAAATATGAGAGAAGGCCGTACTCATACAGTTTTCTACCACATCAGGATAGAGGGAGGTCTCTTTGAAGGCTACTAATTCGAATTCCTTTACTGAAGAAATATCATCTGGATTCTCATTGAAATGCCAGGCCATATCTAACAATCCGAAGCTCAATTGACGCAGGGTTTGCATCCCTTCCATAAAAGTGGATGAATCTTTAATCTTTTGAACGTATTCCATTGGAATTACTTCACCGGTTTCATAATGTTTTGCGAATAGTTCAAGCGCTTCTTTTTCGTAACACCAATTCTCTAATACTTGACTTGGTAATTCTACAAAATCCCAGGAAACTGATGTTCCAGATAAACTGTTGTAGGTGGTGTTGGCTAACATTCCGTGAAGTGCATGACCGAATTCATGAAATAAGGTCGTTACCTCATTAAACGTTAATAATGAAGGTTTGCTTTCTGTCGGTTTGGTAAAGTTGCAAACAATCGAAATGTGTGGTCTTTCATTGATACCTTCAAAAATCTGTTGCGATTTGTATGAAGTCATCCAGGCGCCATTTCGTTTACCTGCTCTCGGATGAAAATCAGCATAAAAAACGGCAATAAAGTCACCATCATTGTTGGTTACTTTATAGGTTTTTACTTCCTCGTGATACGTTTCAATATCAAAAACTTCTTCAAAATTGAGTTGGAAGAGTTTATTGGCAATGGTAAAGACACCATCAATTACATGTTCCAATTTGAAATAAGGCTTTAATAATTCCTGGTCCAAATCGAATTTTTCTTTCTTCAATTTTTCAGAGTAGTATGCAGAATCCCATTTTTGTAAGGATTCGATTCCATCTAATTCTTTTGCATAGTTTGATAAGGTTTCAAACTCCTCTTTTGCAGCAGGTTTTGCTTTTTGTAATAGATCATTTAGAAACGTCATCACTTTTTCTGGAGCTTCTGCCATTCGTTCTTCCAATACAAAATGAGCATGCGTTTTGAAACCGAGTAGTTGTGCTCGTTGCTGACGTAATTTTACAATTTCTAAAACAACTGTTTCATTATTGTTTTCATTGTTTTGGAATCCTTTTTTACCGAAGGCAATGGATAATTCTTTTCGTAACTCACGATTTTCGGCGTAGGTCATAAATGGAATATAACTGGGATAATCTAAAGTGATTAACCATCCATCTTTACCTTTTTGTTTAGCCATCGTTGCAGCGGCTTCTTTCGCTCCTTCTGGCAGTCCTTTTAAGTCCTCTTCATTCGTTAAATGCATTTCATATGCATTTCCATCTGCAAGGACATGCTCACCAAATTCTAAGGATAATTTTGCTAAGGATTCGTCCAGTTTACGAAGCGTATTTTGATCTTCGTCAGAGAGATTTGCGCCATTTCGAGCGAATCCTTTGTATTGTTTGTCCAGTAACATTTGTTGCTCTGGAGTTAAGTCAATATTTCCTTTTTGATTATGCACCGCTTTTACACGCTGGAATAATTCAGCATTTAAAATCATATCATTTTTGAATGCCGTTAACCATGGAGAAACTTCTTTGGCGATTTCCTGAATTTCTTTGGATGTCTCGGCCGAATTCAAATTGAAAAATATGCTCGTAATCCTTCCTAATTTCTTACCTGTAAAATCTAAGGCTTCCGTTGTATTTTCGAAAGTTGGCTCAGCCGGATTATTTACAATCGCATCAATTTCATCTTTTGCGATTTGGATGGCTTTTTCGATAGCTGGTTTATAGTGATCGTATGTAATTTGCTCGAACGGAGCAGTGTCAAAATCTTGTAATAATGGATTCATAGTTAATGATTCAATAATTCAATAATTCAATAATTTAATAATCCAATAACTTAATTATCTAATAACTTAAGGATTCAATGAATTCATAATTTAATAAATCAATTGGATGATTGATTCGAACGTTTAGCGTAGAAAACTGAATTTATTTTCGAACGCGTTCGGATGCTTTCTCGACTTTCAATTTTAGTCCTTCTTTGTATGCGACGATTTTGTCTAAGACACATTTATCTGAAGACCCGATGATTTGTGCGGCAAGAATTCCGGCATTTTTAGCACCATTTAAGGCTACGGTTGCTACAGGAACACCGCCAGGCATCTGTAAAATGGATAATACAGAATCCCAGCCATCAATTGAGTTTCTACTTTTAACAGGAACACCAATTACAGGCAACGGACTCATACTGGCGACCATTCCAGGTAAATGAGCGGCACCGCCAGCACCCGAAATAATGACTTTGATTCCTCTTTTATGAGCATTTGTTGAATAATCGTAAAGCTTTTCTGGAGTTCGATGTGCAGATACAATATCAACTTCAACCGGAACGTCGAAACTTTCTAAAATATCTATCGCTTCTTGCATTACTGGAAGATCTGAATCGCTTCCCATGATGATTCCTACCATATCTATTTGCTAATTACTTTGATTGTTTGTTTTACTTCTTGCGCTATTTTTCGCGCTTCGTTTACATCTTTATGAACGATGGTTACGTGTCCCATTTTTCTAAAAGGGCGCGTTTGTTTTTTTCCGTAGATGTGAGGCGTTACACCCTCAATCTGCATTACTTTTTCAATATTCTCATATACCACATCACCTGCATATCCTTCGGCGCCAACCAAGTTTACCATGATTCCGGCAACTTTACTCTCTGTATTCCCTAACGGGAGATTTAAAATGGTTCTGAGGTGTTGCTCAAATTGACTGGTATAACTTGCTTCAATACTGTAGTGCCCTGAATTATGCGTTCGTGGAGCAATTTCATTGACTAAGATTTCGTCTTCTTCAGTTTGGAACATTTCCACAGCTAATAATCCGACAAAGTCTAAAGCATTCGCCACGTCTAGGGCAACTTGTCTTGCTTTTTGAGCCACTTCATCATCAATACGTGCAGGACAAATTACATATTCTACCTGATTCGCCTCGGGATGAAATTCCATTTCTACCACCGGATAGGTTTTCGAATCACCATCAGTATTTCGAGCCACAATTACTGCCAATTCATTTTTGAATGGAATTAATTTTTCGGTGATACATTCCACATTTGGTAATTCGTCTAAATCTGCATAACTACGCACGATTTTCACCCCATTACCATCATATCCGAATCGCGCCGCTTTCCAAACAAAAGGAAAATCAATAATTGAGTTGTCGATCGAATGATGCAATTCTTCTAAATAAGCGTAATGCGAAAAAGGTGCCGTTGCAATATTGTTGTCTGTGTAGAAATGTTTTTGTCTCGCTTTACTTTGAATGATTCGAAGTGTATATGGTTTCGGAAGCACAGTTACACCTTCTTTTTCTATGTCATCCAAAGCATCAATGTTCACTTTTTCAATTTCAATGGTTAAGACATCGACTTGTTTACCGAAATTATAGACATCATCATAGTTTAATAAATCACCTTGAACAAATTCATTACAATAAGGAGCACATGGAGCCTCTAGACTTGAATCCATAATCATCGTATGAATATCAAATTTCTGAGTTTCTCGCAATAACATTCGGCCAAGTTGACCGCCACCAAGTACACCTAATTTAAAATCTGAAGAGAAGTAATTTACCACTGTTTGAGCCTTTTGACAAAAATAATCAAGATTTATCGATTACCCCATTAAAAATTAGAAATACTCAACGCACTTCCATTTCGAATCACTTGATATTCAATTGCAGGGCATTGAAATCCTTCCGTTTGAGGAGCTCCGCCAAAATCAACAGAATAGGTACTTCCGTCACAGCTACATTTTAAAAGTCTATTTTCGAAAGTCATGGGTTGATTGCAATCGTTAGCTGGGCAAAGTCGATCAAAGGCTACAAAATTGTTCCCGTTTTTGTTGAACAAAAGGATTCCACGATTGCCTCCAGGAAATTCGGCATGTCCTCCTGGGGTCTGCGCATTGATAAGTTCTGGGTTATTCAAATCTTTTACCAAATTTAGAGGAAGTGACTGAATACAATTCAGAAGATTCGCATTTGTATTACAGGTTGTTAAGGCTAAAAAACAAACGCAAGTAAGTAAAAGATTTTTAAGGTTCATAAGGCAGTATTGCTCATTAAACGAAACGAATTTACAAATATTTTGTACATTTGTACTGCAATCTCATTCCGCTTGTTGGTATGAGATTTTTAAATTTAAAAACTATGAGTAACATATCTTATTATTCTGAAGAAGGATTAAAGAAATTGAAAGAAGAATTGTTGCACCTAGAGCAGGTAGAGCGTCCACGAGTAACGCAAGAAATTGCGGATGCTAGAGATAAAGGAGATTTGAGTGAGAACGCAGAATACCATGCTGCGAAGGAAGAACAATCACACTTAGAAACGAAAATTGCAAAGCTTAAAAATGTGATTGCAAATGCTAGAATTATTGACGAAAGTCAGTTAGATACTTCAAAGATTTTGATTCATTCGAAGGTAAAAATCAAAAATGTATCCAACGGAATGACTTTCCAATATACCTTGGTAGCAGATTCTGAAACAGATGTTCGAAACGGTAAGTTATCTGTGAATTCACCAATCGGAAAAGGATTACTTGGAAAGCAGGTTGGCGATATTGCCGAGATTCAAGTTCCGAATGGTTTGATGAGTTTCGAAATCATTGAAATAAGCCGATAAAAAGCACAAATGATATTCAAAACGCTTTCCGATCGGAAAGCGTTTTTTATTTTTATACAAATTCTATTCTATGGCAACTATTTTCACGAAAATCATAAATGGTGAAATTCCATCTTACAAAGTAGCAGAAGATGAAAACTATTTTGCTTTTCTGGATATCAATCCGAATGCAAAGGGTCATACCTTGGTAATTCCAAAGCAGGAGGTGAATAAGATTTTTGATTTGGATGAATCGACTTATTCGGGTTTAATGAGTTTTGCTTATCGAGTAGCTAAAGCGCTTGAGAAATCTGTGGTTTGTAAACGGATCGGAATGAGTGTTGTCGGTTTAGAAGTACCTCATGTGCATGTGCATTTGATTCCGATTACCATTATGGATGATATGCGTTTTACTAAGAAAGAGAAGCTTTCTCATGAGGAGTTCGTTGCCCTTGCCAGTAGTATCTCAGGGAATTTTGAATAGTATCTTAGCTGTTCAATAGAATTTGAAACGTAGTTCCTTTCCCAATTTCTGATTTTTGCACGAAGATTTTACCTTTGTGATAATCCTCTACTATACGCTTTGATAAGGAGAGTCCTAAGCCCCATCCGCGTTTTTTGGTAGTAAATCCCGGTTTAAAGATTTGTTTGTACAATTTCTTCGACATACCCTTACCCGTGTCTGAAATACTGATTTGAATTTTATCGCCAGTTTCCGTCAATT
>Ga0213864_10000046_pt1 | contig 50731 bp, 36 predicted proteins | sample PICome_5_FD_160078 | JGI IMG/M metagenome (GOLD analysis project Ga0213864, IMG submission 160078) | Coastal seawater microbial communities near Pivers Island, North Carolina, United States - PICO247 | ecosystem: Environmental > Aquatic > Marine > Coastal | place: USA: North Carolina... | reverse complement strand
AATTATTTAAATATAATATTTTTTAAATTATAAAATATTTTTTAAATCTTAAAAAGATCACTCTTAAAAAGATCTTTCTGTAAAAAGTGATCACTCTTAAAAAGATCTTTCTGTAAAATGATCACTCCTTAAAAAGATCTTTCTGTAAAAAAAGATCTTTCTGTAAAATGATCACTCCTTAAAAAGATCTTTCTGTTAAAAATGATCACTTTTAAAAAAATCTTTTTATAAATATAAAATAATTTTTATAAATTAAAATTATTTAAATATAATATTTTTTAAATTATAAAATATTTTTTAAATCTTAAAAAGATCATTCTTAAAAAGATCTTTCTGTAAAATGATCACTCCTTAAAAAGATCACTCTGTGAAAAGTGATCACTCTTAAAAGTGATTACTCTTAAAAAATGATCACTCTTAAAAAGATCACTCTGTGAAAAGTGATCACTCTTAAAAAGATCTTTTTATAAATTAAAATTATTTAAATATAATATTTTTTAAATTATAAAATATTTTTTAAATCTTAAAAAGATCACTCTTAAAAAGTGATCACTCTTAAAAAGATCTTTCTGTGAAAAGTGATCATTTATTATTTTTAAACATTATTCTTAAAAAGATCTTTCTGTGAAAAGTGATCATTTATTATTTTTAAACATTATTCTTAAAAAGATTTTTTGTAAAAGATTTTTTGTAAAATATTTCATATTATAAAAGTTTCTTTATTTTTTTTTGTTACATAATTATAAAATGAGTGGAACTGTTCTTTATACAGTTAATGATGTTATCAATATTGATAATACAACAAAAAATTTAGTTTTAGGCACTAATTCATTACAAGTATTTAAGAATTTAAATGATGAAAATGTAAATGAAGTATTTCGTGTAGTGGATGGTGGATGGTTTGATAGAGTAAGAGTAAATAATATTTATGCACATACATCTGAACAAGATTCAAGTTATATTACTGGATTAGAAGTTGGTAAAATAAACATTGGTGAATCAGGTAATGAAATAAATGTAAATGGTGCAAATGTTTCTATAACAAGTATTGAAGAAAATTCAACAACAACAATAAATGGTAAAACAGTAAATATAGCAGAAAATCAATCAACAACAAAATTATTAGGTTTAGATACTCAAATAGGAACAAAAAATGTAGATTTAGATGTAACTTGTAATAATAGTTTAACGGAAATTTTTGGTAAAACAGTAAAAATTAATGAATATGATAAAATAGGAACACAAACAACAATAAATGGTAAAACAATTGCAATTTGTGATAGCAATAAAACAGGAACACAAACAACGATAAATGGTAAAGCTTTAAATTTAGCTGAAAATTCATCAACTGTAGTTATGAAAGGTATTGATACTACTATTGCAACTCTAAATCAAGCAAGTGTTACTACAATAAATGGTAGTAACCTTAATTTAGCTGAAGATAATTCAATTGTAGTAATGAAAGGTTTAACTACAACAATTGCTACTACTGGACAAGCAAATAGTTCTACAACAATAAATGGTAAAACAATAGATTTAGCAGAAGATGATTCAAGTGTAACTGTAAAAGGAACAACAACATTAATTACAACAACAGGACAAACAGGAAGTACTACAACAATAAATGGTAAATCATTAAATTTAGCAGAAGATGATTCAACAGTAACTGTAAAAGGCTTAACAACTACAATTGCTACTACTGCACAAGCAGGAAGTGCTACAACAATAAATGGTAAATCTTTAAATTTAGCAGAAGATGATTCAACTGTAATAATGAAAGGAACAAATACAACAATAGCAACATCAAATTTAGATAGTGAAACTATTGTAAATGGTAAAAAAATAACAATTGGTGAAGAACGTGTAAATACTGATATGTATTTACATAGTGAAGATTTATTTATTGGAACAAATTTAAGAACACGTAATATAATTTCAGAAACAGATAATTATCAGATAAATGATAATACTAAAGCAGGTTTTTTTAATCTTAATAATTCAACATTTAGTATTGATTTAGGTAGCACAGCAACAGAAATGTTGAATATAAAAAGTAATAAAATAAATATTGATTCAGAGAATGGTATAGCTGGTGAGAATGAAATAAATGTTCAAACTGATATTTTAAAATTAAATAAAAATAGTTCAAAAACATATTTAGAAGTAAATGATGTAGATAGTAAAGTAGTAATTGGTGGTGAAGAATTAAATGAAACAATTGTTAATGGTTCAAATGTATATATTGGAAAAGGTGGTGGTTTTGTAACAATTTATGGTAACTTAATACAATATTCAGAAGGAAGTAATGTAAATATTGTAACTAACACTACAACAGAAGAAACATCTGCATTTCATGTTCATAATACAGGAACAAAAACAGCTTTAACTGTTATTCAAGATAATAAAGTAAGTGGTGGTGGTTATAATTTAGTAGAATTTTTTACTCAAGAGAATCAAGATAGAATACCATTTCGTGTTGATGAAATTGGTCGTGTTGGTTTAGGTGTAAGTGAATCAAGCAATTTACAAGCATGGTTACATGTTAATAGAAATGATCCAGATATTATTGGTCCAGATTATGATGATTTAGTTTTAGTAGAAGATACAGATAATGATTCAACACCATTTATAATTAAAAAAGAAGGTGATATTGGTATTGGAACAAAAACACCAAAATATAAATTAGATGTATGGACTACTGGTTCAGAATTAAATGGACAAGGTGATACTATTCGTTCAAAAGGAATTGCATTAAGAGATGTTGTTTATGTAAAACAACATGAAACAAATAGAATATTATTTGGTCTAGGAAATAAATTATATTTACATGATGGAGCAAATAAATTAAATGAAGTGTTTAAATCAGGATTTACATTTGAACATGATTTAACAGATGCAGAGAATCCTTTTAATACTGATTTAACAGATGGAACATATGTTTTTAGAATGTCATGTAAAATACATATTGCTGGTAATGATGGTAATGTAGCATTCCGTCGTTTTGAAGCATTTGTAAATCCACAAAATGGAACTTTTAGTAGCAAACAAATGCCTGCACATATTTTATTAACAGATTATGTAGATTCTGTTTATGAACATTTTGAATTTAACCCAACTGTAGGTGGAACAGAATATACAACAATTGTAGAAAATATTAATGGAACATCTTGGAGATTAATAGTTCCATGGAAATTACGAAGTATAGATCCAATGACTGGAAGTGCTTTTACAAGTTATCCTTCTAAATCCAGAGTATATTTAGATGTAGAATTCTTTGGAAGTGAAGATATTGGTGATATTAAAGCTACACCATTGCATTTAAAAGATGATTTAGTTTTTTAATTTAGTTAAATTTATTTATATTTTTTTTATGTATTAAATTAATAATAATGCAGAAAAATAGTTCAATGGATAATATGTATTCATCTACTTATTATAGAAATGTTAAAAAAGATGAATTTTTAAGAGGAACACAGATGTATAATAAAGCACAAAATCCAATGGAAACAGGAATAGTTCCAAGACCAGCATTTGCATCTATGTTTGCACAAATTACTGATGATAATTTAGGTGATAACTTAACAGGAGAACAAAGAAGTAATGAAGATTTTAAACATAATAATATGACACCTTATTTACGTGGAAATGTAACACAAAATACTGATATTGAAAGAATGAGTAATTATACAGATCGAATGAGTGGTAATGATACATTACATATGAAAAAACAAGAAGTACCATGTTTATTTAAACCAGAACCAGATGAACAAGTATGTACTAAAGGTATGAAAAATAATGATGAATTTTTAAAATCAAGAATAATTGATTCAAATTCAAGAAATAATGAGTTTCCAATTCAACAAATAAGAGTAGGTCCAGGATTAAACCGTGGTTATTCATCAAGTGGTGTTGGTGGATTTCAACAATTTGATAATCAAAATTATGCAAGACCAGTAGATTTACAAAGTGTTAAACCAAAAACAGATCAAACAAGTAAAACATTTAAAATACCTTTTCAAGGACCACGGACTAATCAAGTAACTAAAAGACAAATGCAAAATAAAATTGATAAAAATTTACCAGAAAGAACTTTTGAACAAGGAAAAGAAAACTTTTTTGTAACTGGTGGCGCTATTACTAAACCAACTGTAAGATCAAATCAAAATATTACAAATACTAATGCTACAATGACACATATAGATTATAAAGGTCCAGCTAAAGATAATAATAAAATTCAAGATTTAAAGAATGATTATGGCAAATCAAATGTAATTGTATATAGTAATGAAAGAGAATCATATGAAACTAAAACAACAGTTTCAAATTTAACAAGCCTTGTTAGTGCTGTTGTTAATCCATTAATTGATACAATGAAAAATAGTATTAAAGAATTTTTAATTGATGCACCAAGACAAGAAGGTATGATGAATCCACAAATACCTAATGCTGTAACTGTTCATGATCCAAATGATACAACACGAACAACAATTAAAGAAACATTAATTCATGATTCAGAAAAATTAAATTTAAAAGGTGAAGATGGAACTTATAATATGATTCAAGATGATGCTAGAACTACAACAAAAGAAACTTTAATTCATGATTCAGCAAAATTAAATTTAAAAGGTGAAGATGGAACTTATAATGCATTATATGATAAAGCTAAAACAACTACTAAAGAAACAGTTGCAATTAAAGATGTTTATAGAAATATTGGTGGAACAATTTATAAAACAATTTCATATAGTCCTGATTTAGTAGCAAAAACAACTACTAAAGAAACAACAATGCATAAAACTGAAGGATTTATGGGTGGAATATTAGAAGGTTTATTTGGTGGATATCTATCTGCTAATCCAGAAGCTAAAAATACTAATAAACAATTTACACATCATGATTATAAAGGTGGAATATCAACCTATATTTCAAATCAAATGTCACATGAAGCAACTGATAATGCTGAAATAGATGGAACACGTGAAAAAATAATAATAGATGCTGCACATACACCTAATAGTGGTCAAAGTAATTTAAGTAAAATCCATAATGGTTCAATAAATATGAAATCTAATAAATCACCAGTTGAAAGTTTAGCATACAGAAAAACACACAATCCTGAAAGAGTATATCAAAATACACCTAACAGTAATGCATGTGGTATTACTAAAGAAACTGATCAACTTAATTCATATGAAAATCGTTTAGATAAATCAATGGTTTCTTCATTAAAAGAAAATCCATTTAATATTTCTATTAATCCAATTTAATTATTTAATATTAAATTAGGAATATACTTAAAATCATTTTCATCATAATCTTCATTTAATGGTCCAATTCCAATTATTTTTCCATAAAAAAAGTTTTCATTAAAACCTTTTATATACATAAAATATCGATAAACTTCATCATCATAAAACTTACTAGCTTGTATCAAATATTTAATTTTATGTCCATTAATATCAATCATATCATCAAAAATATGTGCATTTAATTGATAAGTATAAATATTTTTATCATAATTAAAATGAATATTCATTGTCTTGTAATCATATTTTTTAAATTTATCACTTAAATTTGTACCTAAATCAAGAATTCTAGCATTATTTATAATTATATCATCAATCATTTTTTATTATAAAATAAAATAAAAAGATCATTTTTTAAATGGCAAATGTAAATTCTAGTTCTGGATTAAGTTTTACAGGTGATCAATCACCAGATTTAAAAACAAGAATATTAGAAAATACTTCTGTTGGTGAAGACGCTGGTGCATCCGTTATTTCATCTAAAAATGTTTTTGTAGGTAAAGAATCTGGTTTCCATAGTAAAAATGTAAATAACTCAATCTTTATTGGTTACAGAACAGGATATAATACAGTTAATACAGAAAAATCAGTATATATTGGTGCAAATACATTAAAGCTTAATAATTCTGGTAATTATAATACAATTGTTGGAACAGATAATGGTATTAATCTAATTAATAGTGATTATAATACTATTTTTGGATATAGTAATTTAAATTTTAGCAAAATTTTATATAACAATTCTATTATTGGTAATAAAACTGCAAATAAATTAAATAATAGTTTTGATAATATTATTATTGGTTCTTATTCTGTTAATCAATTAGTAGATGCAAATTCTAATTTATTTATTGGAAATTATAACAATACTTATAATAATATAATTAATGATACAATTACACTTGGTAATACTAATCAAATATCAAATTCAAGCATTGTTTTAGGTAATTATAATAATATTAAATCAGTTGATACAATATCAATTGGTAATCAAGTAAATTCAATTAATGTTGCAATTTTTAATAATCCACTTTTATATCATGATATAAATTTAATATTAATTGCAAAATCAAGATTAAATTTAAAACAGGTAAATATAAATCCAATAAATAATTTATTTTATGAATCTTTATATAATCCAGAAAAAATATCTAATAAAAATAATATTGATATTAAAAATGTGGAATTTAACATAAAAAGACATGAATTTCATAAAGAAAATAATAATAATATTTTTGAACCAAAATTAAATTTAAATAATTTAATAAATTTTAATAAATATTTTTATAAAATATCAGAACCATTTATTATACCAACAAATGATATTAGAAATAATATTGATTTTGGTAAATTAAATAAAAGTTTAATTAATCCAAATATAAATTATGAAATATATATAATTGAATATCCGAAATATGGATATTTAGAAAATAATAGATTTAATTTAAATGATATTACAAATTATATTGAATATTCAGAATATAAAAATATTGAATACGATTATATAACATTTGGTTTTATTATTCAAACTCTTAATTTAAAACCATATTTTTCAAAAAATAATTTTCAATTAAAAATTACACGAAATTTTAATTTAGATAAATTTATTGTAACAAATATATATACAAATTTATATAGTCATTTATGGCATGAAAATGAATTTACATTAATTAAAAATAATTCTACTATCTTTATTAATAATAAAATAGTTAAAGTAAGTGAAATTTCAATATATAATACATTTAGTATATCAAATTATGAAGATAAATCAACAATATTAATAAATAATAATATTGTTCAACTTAATAAACCAACTAATAATTTTTTACAAAATTCTTTAATTAATGAAAATTACAATTTATATCTGTTTTCCAATAATAAATTGTTTATTGGTGAATTAAATAGTATAAATAATTTGCCAAATAAATATTATATTTATATTGAACAACCACCTAAATTTGGATATATTAATAATAATTTAATATTAGTAGAATCCAATAATAATTTTATTGAAATTGATTATACTTTTAAAGAAAGTAAAAGTGATGAATTTTTTATTCGTTTATTAAATGAAACTAAAACATCTATAAATGCAGTAACTATTAAAATAACATTAAAAAATTATATAATAAATCATAATAAAATTTTAACAGATAGTTTAATAAATGATAATTATTATTTATTAAATGGAAAAGTAAATCATTATAATAATAATTATATTCTAGATTACATAAATAATTGTAATTTGTTTAATACTATAATATATGATCCTTTAGATAATATAGAAGAACAAATAAATACAGGAATAAATATTAATAATATTAATATTGATATCTATCCATTTAATACTGTATCAATATATCAAAAATTAATAGATTATGGTTTTCAAAATATAAATGAATCCAATATATTTATTATTGACGAACCTACATATGGTTATATTTCAAATTATAATTATATAAATACAACAAATGAAAATGATAAAATTGAAGTAGTAATTGCTTTAAATAATATAAATTATCAAAATAAAAATTTATATAATATAAATTTTATTGTTAAAAATAACTATAAAATAACTTATTCAACACAATATATTTATAATAACACATATGAAATAATTAATTCATTATTTGTAGAAAATGTAAATAGTAATGATATATCAATTTATGATATTGATAAAGAAAGTATAATAAATGATAAAATAGTAAATTTTAATAATAATGATTTTATAAAAAATTATAATTTTAGGTTATTTTTTGGTAATTATAATAAAGATTATAATATTGATATTTATCCAGAAATTGAATATGTTATTAAACAAAATTCATTTTATTATAGTCAATTTTTAGAAACACAAATTGAAAATAATATTGAATATGTATTTAAAAATATAATTTATGAAAATTTTAAAATTAAATTAACAGTAGAAATTGAAAATGAATTTGAATTTGAATTAATGAATATTTATAATAATTATAAATTTATTATTCAAATAAATAATATTAATATTCTATTTGATAACAATAACATAATTTATAATAATTTAAATATTACAAATCCTATTGTTTTTAATAAAAAAACTATAATAGAAATTACAAATAATTCATTAAATATAGATGATAATAAAATTATAGATTTAGATATAAATTCATTAGAAAAAATTAATTTAAAATATGATTTAAATGAAAATATTCAAAATATACAATCTGAAAATATTATTTTACAAAATTATTTTTTAAAAATTAATTTTATGGATTTTAATGTTCAATATGATATTAACAAAGGAAATAATTTATTAATAGGAAATAGTATAATATCAAATGGTTATAATAATGTATGTTTAGGAAATAGTTTTAATATGTTTGGTAATGAATCTATTATTATTGGTAATAATATAGGTAAAATAGATAATGATTTTGGTATTGATAATAGTTTAATTTTAGGTAATAATTGTTTTACTAATACTGTTCCTAGAAATATTATTGCAATAGGTAATAATATATATTCAAATATTGATAATTTAAATTTAATTGAAGTAAATCAATTATTTTCAAAAAAACCTATATTAATTGGAAATGATCTAAAGTATAATAAAGATAATATATTGAATATAAATGATTCAATAATAGAAACATCAAATTCAATAATAATAGGTAAAGATGGTAAAGAATTATATTTAAAAAATATAAATGTTGCGTTTAATAATATAATAAATAGACCAGATATATTTTCAGGTTATTATGAAGATTTAATAAACAAACCAAACTTTAATTTAATTTATTATACTCAAGATTACATTAATAATAATTATTATACATTAAATTATATAAATAATAATTATTATAATCAAAATTACATTAATTTAAATTATTTATCAAAAGATGAAATAGAAAATCATTATTACTCTTGTAATCAAATAAATAATTATTATTATACAACAAAACAAATAGATAATAATTTTGTTTTAAAAGAAACATTAAATAATTTAAAAATAGAAGATTTATCTGGTGTTAGTTTAGGTAAATCTGGTGATTTTTTATCAATAACAGAAAGTAATAATTATATCTTTAAAGAAATATCAAAAGCAGGACAATCCGGAGATTATAACGATTTAGTTAATTTGCCAGATTTAAATAAATATGTAACAAATGATAATATAATATCAAGAAATTATGTTACAGAAATATATTTAAATAATAAAAATTATATTCAAAATACAAATAGTTTTAAAGTAGATAATGATGTAAATTCAGAATCATTAATAACAATAAATAAATCAATATCAAAAGACATTTTAAATATTAAAGATAATACAAATTCAATTTTATATATTGAAAATAATGGAAATATAGGTATAGGAACAGATAAACCAAATTATAAATTAGATGTAAATGGTATAATATCGGGTGATGGATCTAAAATTACAAATTTAGATGCAAATAATTTAACAGGAATAATTAAAGAAAACTTATTACCAGAAAATGCTTTGTCAATAATAACAGAAAGATATTTAAATAATAATAATATTTATTTAGATAATTGTAATTTTAGTATTGGTAACAAAAATTTAAATAATATATTTCAAGTTACAAATAATAATTCTAATTTATTAGAAATATCCAAAGATAAAATAATATTAGGATGTTCTTTAATTCCAAGTTTAAATGATACCTTTGATATAGGAACACCCGATAAAAAAATACGTGATATATATATATCTGAAAATTCATTATGGATAGGTGATACACATAAAATGGTAGTATCTGAGGGGGAAGTTAAATTTAGAAAAAGAGTAACTAATGTAGTTCCAACTTCTATAATAAATGCTGGTGGTTCTAAAGAAGGAGTACTTGAATTTTTAAATAGAACAAGTTCAACAGAAATTACAAATTTAAATGAAATTACACTTGCAAATTGGACTGATTATATGATATATTTAAATAATGGTACTCAAATTAATATTGGAGATATTTTTACTGAAAATATAGAAGATTATGAATCTGAGAGTTTAACATCAATTTGGAATATAACTAATAATACTTCAAATATTTATTTAAATTCTTTAAATTCTAAAATAGGAATTGGTAATCAAAATCCATTAGTTTCATTAGATATTACAAGAACAGATGGAATAAAATTACCAGTTGGAACTACTTTAGAAAGACCATTAGAAAATGTAGATTTAATTGGTTGTATTAGATACAATACAACTTGTAATATATTTGAGGGATTTAATGGTAATGATTGGTTATATTTTGGTGATATTAAAAAATTAGATTATTATAATTGTAATGTTATTGATAATAAATTATTAATATTAAATAATAAATTTAACAATTATTATACCAAAATTGGAATATATTATCAATTAGCTAAGATTACAGATTATATTAACTGTAACTTAGAAGATTATTATTCAAACACAGAAATAGATACAAAATTAACTAATTATTATTCAAACACAGAAATAGATACAAAATTAACTAATTATTATTTAAACACAGAAATAGATACAAGATTTACTAATTATTATAATAAAACAGAAGTAGATACTACATTAACTAATTATTATAATAAAACAGAAGTAGATACTACATTTACTAATTATTATTTAAACACAGAAATAGATACAAGATTTACTAATTATTATAATAAAACAGAAGTAGATAGTTATAATTTTATTAATGAGAATCGTTTAAATAATTGTAATTTTATTAAAGAAAGTCATTTAAATAATTATAATTTTATTAATGAGAACCGTTTAAATAATTGTAATTTTATTAACGAAAGTCATTTAAATAGTTATAATTTTATTAATGAAAATAATTTAAATAATTGTAATTTTATTAAGTCAGTTTTATCAGATTCAACACCTAAATTAGGCGGAAATTTAAATTTAAATAATAAAAAAATATTGAATCCATTCGGTAATATTATAATTGAATCATTAAACAGTATATTAGAAGTAAAAGGTTCATATAGTTCTTCAGGTATTCTTCAATTAAATAGTGAAAGAAATTTAAATAATATAAAAATAAAAACATCTCTTAATTCTGATTCATATACATTAACATTACCAAATACTGTTCAAAGTGGATTTTTGAAATCTGATTTAAGTGGAAATTTAATATGGGAGAATATAAATGTATCAACGGCAGATATAGATTTATCAGATTATTATAATAAAACAGAAGTAGATAGCCAAATAACTGGTAGTTTAAATTTAGATAATTATTATAATAAAACAGAAGTAGATAGCCAAATAACTAATAATTTAGATAATTATTATACTAAAACAGAAGTAGATAACCAAATAACTGGTAGTTTAAATTTAGATAATTATTATAATAAAACAGAAGTAGATAACCAAATAACTGGTAGTTTAAATTTAGATAATTATTATAATAAAACAGAAGTAGATAACCAAATAACTGGTAGTTTAAATTTAGATAATTATTATAATAAAACAGAAGTAGATAGCCAAATAACTGGTAGTTTAAATTTAGATAATTATTATAATAAAACAGAAGTAGATATAAAATTAACTAATTATTATTCAAACACAGAAATAGATACAAAATTTACTAATTATTATTCAAACATAGAAATAGATACAAGATTTACTAATTATTATTTAAAAACAGAAGTAGATACAACATTTACTAATTATTATTCTACATTAGAAATAAATAGAAAATTAGAAGACTATGTTCGTTTAGATTTAATATCTTTAAAAATAAGGAGTGGAGAACAAACTCAAGCAAACTTAAAATTTTATACTTCAATAAACGATAGATCTATAACATTATCTATTCCATCTTCTATACCATCATCATATAGTCTAATATTACCAACTAATTCAGGAACTAATAATCAAATGTTAGTTACAGATGGTAATGGAATTTTAAGATGGGGAAATGTAGATTTAACAAATTATTATACAAAACCAGAAATAGATGATAAAAATTATGTAATAGATTCAAGTGATTTATTAACTATATGTAGTGATACACAATTTGAGATAGATCCAAATAATTCATCAAAAATAAGAATAATGTCATCTGTATTATTATCAGGTGCAGATGATAAATGGGTAAGTCCAAATTCAAGCAGTTTAGTAACAAAAAATAATGTAATTATTGGAAAACAATTACCTATATTTGATGAATTATTTGGATTAGAAGCACATTTTAAACTTAATAATAGTTTAAATAGTGAAGTTAATCAACATCAATTGACATCGGAAAATGTTCAATATACGTTTAATTATGGTGTAACAGTAACTGAACAAACAACATCATTAGTAATAAATAGTCAATATTTAGTAGATATTTCAAATAGTGGATATTTTACTATAAATTTTTTGATAAAAATAAATGATGATGCAGATACAATTCGATATCATTATCTTATTAATATTAAAGATGGGTTTGCAATTTTTGTTAATAATTTGGAAATAAAAATGAGATATGGTTACAATTCTAGTGGTTACAAATTTACTAATGGAGTTAATCTTAATGTAAATACATGGTATAATGTAACAGTTGTAATAAAAAATTATTATTATTATTTATATGTAAATAATAATTTAGTTGAAAACAGTAGTAATAATTATCATAAAAATAATTATGCAGTAACCAATTATAATATATATTTTGGCAATCCTTTAAATAATTTAGGTGAAACAATATCAGGTTTAGGTCCTCAAAATTTTACCATATCTAATATACGCATTTTTAATAGAGCTTTAGACGAAGAACTTGATAGATTATTAGAGTTTTATGAAAAGGGAACAGTTACATCTTCAGAAGATGAATATATATCATTTTACCATGATAGTAGATTTAATCCAAATGATAATACAATTTATAATATAAATTTTCCAACAACAACAAAATGTTCAATATTTATAATGAGATATGCTACATCTATGACTAATGTTAAATGGCAATATTTTTCAGAAGTAAATTTATTAGGATCTTATAATATAAAAGTATCAAGACAAAAAACATTAGATGATAATATAAATTTAGAAACTTCATTAAGTCATTCAACATCAAGTACAATATATAAATGTGATGATGAAACAGGACAAGAATTAAGTGCATTTGTTACTTATTATGAACATGATATTACGGGTGAAAATGTAAAATATGCTACGTCAATAGTTGTAATAAGATATTCAACAGATATTTTATTTGAAAATAATGAAGTTATAAATAATTTTTCAGTAACTGGAACATCTGTATTTGGTAATAAAGTAAGTATTGGTTATTCAATAAATGAAGAACCAATTTATAAACTAAGTATTAAAGGTTATGGTACAGAAATAAAAAATAATACATTAGCTATAATATCAGATTTAAAACCATGTTTAACATTATTAGGAAATTTATCATCAAGCATACCAACTATTAATTTATTAAATGATTTTAATAATTCTGATATTGAAAATACTAATACTTATTCAGGTTTTCAAATAGAAGTAGATGAAAAATTAAATTTTTCAAGTATGGATAATGGAACTAAAACAAAAAGTTTTAGTATATCAAAAGATGGATCAATAAATATAAGTAATACAATAATAACAAAAAATGGATTAATAGGTATAGGTACAACACCACAATATCTATTACATTTAACAGCAGGTGATAATAATGTATATGGAACTAGATATTCGGCTTATCAAACTTATATTAGAGCATCAAATACAGATGAAGCAATACAGTATGTAAGTATATATTCACTAGGTTCAATATATACAGGTGTTAATTTTGGAACTTTTTCTGACAAAAGAATAAAAAAAGATATTAAAGAGCTTGATGATAATGAAATGTTAAATAAATTAATGTTAATAAAACCAAGGAAATATAAATATAAAAATAAATTAAGAACTAATAAAGAAGTTTATGGATTTATTGCTCAAGAAATAAAAGAAATATTTGGTGAAACTGCTATAAATATAATATCAGATTATATATATAATATTAATTATGTTGCTGTACTTGAAAATAATATTATAACAAGTGAATGTAATTTAGAATTAACATCAAATTATAAAATTTTTACTACAAATGGAGAAAAAACTATAATAATAGAAGATATTTTGGAAAATAATCAATATAAAATAAGTGGATATTATAATAATAGTAATGAAGATATTTTTATACAAGGGTATTTGGTAAATGATTTTCATGTTTTGGATAAAAATGCAATTTTTACTGTAAATGTAGGTGCAACTCAAGAATTATATAAAATAATAAAAAATCAAGAATTAATGATAAATAATTTGATATCAAGGATAGAGATATTAGAAAATGCATATAAAGATAATTTATCTAATTAAATTAATAGTTTAAATAATATGGCTGGAATGGCACGGTTTCAAGAAAATATGAAAAAACTTCGTGAAAATCCAGATACATCACGTGCAGGATTAAAATGGGATGATAGTGAGGATGAAAATGTTTTAAATAAATTAAAAAATGGAATGTCTCTTGATGATATTGCAAAGAACTTAAAAAGAACTCCTAATAGTATTAAAACTCGTATTATCATGAATGCTGTAAAAATGATTGATGAAGAAAAAAAAGATCAAAAACAAATTTTATCTGAATTTAAAATAACTGAAGAAGATATTAATGAATATAAAGAGAAAAAGAAACAAAGGGATGAACAACAAAAAACTTTTATTAATTCTATGATTAATAAAAATATTTATAATCCTACAATCCGTGATAATTATCAACTATTAAAAGAAATTTTGAATCGTCTTAATACTATTGAAGAAAAATTATCTTAATTAACAATTGATTGTAATTTTATACTTTCTTGATTTTTAATATCTGCAATGGATATTTTAAAATCTGAAATTTTTTTACTGAAATCAATCATTTCTTCATTGGTAATTTCACTAATAATATTAACTTCATCAATAACTGTATCATATTCAGATAATTTATCTTGAACATCTTCAATTACAGTTTTTTCTTCATTTTTATTTAACTTTAATACTGCATATTCTCTATTATATAATGCTTTAACATGTATTAATTTATCTTGCATTTCTTTTAATTTTTCCATTTTTTCTCTATAATTTCTAAAACGAATTAAACTAGCAATTATAGTCATATAAGTACCCATAAGTAAAGATAAAACATTTAATGTAAATTCAACAGTATTTGAATTTAAATTTAATATATTATCTTGAATAAATTTAATCATTGATAATTTAAAAGCATCATTTAAAGTAATAATAGCAGATACAACTAAAATATTAAGTGAATAATAATTAAATTTATTTTTTATTATATCATATTTTAATGATACGAATTGTAATTTATCACGTATTAAATCAGTTTTATTATCAATATGTGACATTAATTTTTTTCTTATTTCATGTTCTGTTAATTCATCAATTGTTTTTGAACAATTATCACTATCAGAACTATTTGATGATTCAATATTCTTTAAAGAATCAATTTTTTTTAATATTGGTTTTTTTGGACTGTTTTTATTTTCAAAAACAAAGTCACTTATACAAACAGGTTCTTCATTCATTTATTTAAATCTAATTTTTTTTTTATAGCTTGATTTCTAATAATTTTTGGAGGTTTCTCTAAAGTTGTTTTTCTATCTGGTGTATTTAATTCTGGTATATTAATCATTTTATCAATAATATTTAATACTAGATCCATATTATCAATTTTTTTATTTAAATTAAAAACAACCTTATAAATTGTTTTATTATATTTTGTAGTATCTAAAATCCAACCTTTAGTCATTTTATATTATTTATAAAATTATTTAATCATTTTTTTCTATTTCATTTATATAAAAATGAATTGGATATTCTTCACATATTGCTCTTGCATAATGCCTACAATTACAATAACATCTACATTGTTTTTTTAAATTTGGTTCTCTAACATTATATTCCATAAGTTTAATTTCAATTTTTTTATTTAAATTAGTTTTTACTGGTCTATTAATTTTATGTCTATCACAACAATTACAAGTATTTAAATAATCTAATATTTCTTGTCTTGTTAAATTTAGACAACACATATTATAAAATTCTTTTATATAAAAATGATTCATACAAATATTATAGTTAATGTTCAGTTTAATTAAAGATTTTTTAATTAAAAATCATTTTTTTAACGAAAATATTAATTATCTTATTTTAGAAAAGTTTTGGAATTTACAACCTAAAAAAAAAATATTAAAAAAATGGATACCAATACATAAACTAAATTTTAATATTTTATCACAAAATAAAAATGCAATCCATTTATTAGAATTAAATAAAAATAAAATTAATTGGGATAGATTATGTTTTAATGAAAATTCTATTGAATTATTAAAAGAAAATCCACATAAAATTAATTGGAGTATATTATCTATAAATAAGAATTCTATTGAATTATTAAAAAATAATCAGGATAAAATAAATTGGTGCTTTTTATCTGAAAATCCAAATGGTATTGAATTATTAAAAAATAATAAAGATAAAATAAATTGGTTTTGGATTGCTGGTAATCCAAATGCAATTGATTTAATTGAAGATAATTTAAATAAAATTGATTGGTATATATTATCTGGAAATCCAAATGCAATAAAATTATTGGAAAGAAATAAGGATAAAATACATTGGGGAAAAATTTCTATAAATGAAAATGCCATAGATTTAATTAAAGAAAGAATAGAATATGAATTATCATTAACAATTGAAGAATATAATAATTTACCAAGAACAATAGATTGGGATTGGTTATGTATAAATAAAAATGCAGTTAATTTATTAAAAGAATATCCAGAATTTATTAGATATGATCTTTTATGTAAAAATGAAAATGCCATAGATTTAATTAAAGAAAGAATAGAATATGAAAAAACTATTTTATTAGATAAAAAAATTAATTGGAATTGGTTAGCTGAAAATCCAAATGCCACTAAATTATTCGAAGAAAATAAAGATAAAATAAATATATATTTATCAAAAAATCCAAATGGTATTGATTTATTAGAAAAAAATCAAAGTAAAATAGATTGGTATATGTTATCTGCAAATCCAGGAATATTTGAAGATGAACCAATGCCAGATAATTAGTTTATTATTTTGGTTTTTTACGTGCTTGTTTTTGAGAATTAGAATTAGAATTAGAATTAGAATTTCTTTGTTTTCTTTTAACTGGAGATGTTAATTTTAATTTACTAAATCTATGAGTTAATAATTTTAATTCTGGATTTATTTTTTTATGTTCAGATATTTTAGTTCTTGATGGATTAGTTCTTGATGGATTAGTTCTTGATGGATTAGTTCTTGATGGATTAGTTCTTGATGGATTAGTTCTTGATGGATTAGTTCTTGATAGATTAGATATTTTTAAAGGTATTTTATATTTTTTTAATAAACTATCTAATTCTGTTTTAGCTTTTTTAGCATCATATCTATCATCTGGATCAATTTTTGTTATTGGTATTATTATTTTTTCCATAAATTTATCAAATAATTCTTTATCTTCTTCATTAATAATTATTAACTTTCGTAAATAAATTTGAATAAAAGAAATTCCTAAAGAATAAATATCTATTTTATAAATATATTTTTCATCAAAGTTAATTTTAAATAATTCTATATCTTTTTCACATTTTTTTATTAAATTTATAATTTCTTCTTCAATATTTGCATTAATTTCAGATTTATATTTTTGTAAATTTAAATAATCGTAATTTAATAATATTTTATTTTTTAAATTATTAACTGGATCAAAGTCCAAGTTTAGTATTCCAGTATTTAATATTTTTTTAAAATAAATTTTGAATTCTGGTGGAAAATATGGATAATTATGATTTAATATTTTTCCATTTTTGTCACTATTTAATTTATTTTTACTGGATTCTATTTTAAATGATAAACCAAAATCTATAATAGATAATTTATTTAATTCTGAATTATATAAAATATTATCAGGTTTAATATCAAGATGAATATAATTATTTGTATTCATTTTAATTATTCCTAATAATAACTCAGAAAATGCCAAAATTAATTTATTAAAATTAATTTTACTTCTGGATAATGTAATACCACCATTATCAAATATTAATTGTAGTTTTTTTTCTCGATATTTTATATAAGAACATTTTTTATTTTCATCTGTTGGTTCTATAATTACATTACAATAATCATGATATTTAACGGTCCATTTGTTTTTTTTATCTAATTGTTGAATAATTTCTGCTTGTCTTTTTTCTTTATTAAATTCAATATTTAAATCGTTTTGTTCATAAAAAATTTTAGCAACTTGATCATTTGTTGTTTTAATTTTTGAATCTAAACATTTAAAAGGTGGTGTAAAAACACAACCATATGAACCTTTACTAATATATTTTGAATTACTCATTTATTATATTCTATTAAATAAAATGTCACAGAAATATAATTTAGATAATTTTAAAAAAGAATTAAATGAAAAAATACATGAATTAAATGAAAAAATACAAGATAGATATAGATATATAGATCCAGAATATTTTAATTCAGATGAAAAAGAACAGTTCAATGAAAAAATAGAAGAAAAAGATTTTTTAGATGAAAAAATAAATGAAATAACTTTTTCATTTTCATTAGAAGATTTAGTTTCCATTAATAAAATGGAATTAAAAAAATATGTAAATAGTGATGATTTTACACCTAATAAATTTCAAATATTAAATAATGATGTACAAAAATATATTGTATTATTATTTAATAGTAAAAAAGCAATTAAATATTTATGTATGGATATAAATAATTTTTTAAAAGATAAAACTGGATATTATAATGATAATGAAAATGATGAAGATGTTCAATTAAGTGCAAACGAATTATTAAAAATTAAAAATCATGATAAAAATATATATGCATTATTATTATTAAGATCATTAAAATCAACAAAATTAACTAATGATTTCAGTTCAAATTTTTTTTATTTTTTGAAATCCAAAAATCGAATTAGAAAAATACAACAAATAATATTGAAGATGATCAGAATTCATTCTGATTCAAATCTAACATTTCCTGAAAATAAAGTTAAAATTAAAGTTAATCCAGTTATTTTAAATTTTTTTTCATCTGGTTTTACAAAAAAAGAAATTACACAAGAACTAAAGACAGAAATAGGAAAACATTTTTATAAACATATTTCAAGTTATTCTGAATCTAAATCCATATTAAAAAGATTAACTTTATTTAATCGTAAAATAAGTGAATTTAAAATAAAAAACGATGATAAATTAAATACTGTTGAAAAAATAATTCAGTTAAAAAAAGATAAATATTCTATTAGAGAACCATATTTTCCAAATAATCAACAAGGTAATTCTTATTATCTTTATTCAAGGAAATTATATTTAAAAAAATTAAATTTTATAGAAAATGAAGCAACATTAGAAGTTTTTCCAAACACAACAATTAGTAAAAGTTCAACTAGTAATAGTTTAAAAAGTAATAGTCATTTACAATCTTTATATAAAGAAGCAAATTTTGATTCAGCAGAAGATCTTCCATCAAATCATTTAGGATTGTAATGTAAATATTATACTGGTTTTTTATTTACTAATTTTTTATTTACTAATTTTTTATTTACTGTTTTTTTATTTACTGGTTTTCCACCAACCGCATAACGTTGTGAAACATAACGTTGTGAAACAGAAGGTGGTGAAACAGAAAGTGGTGAAACAGAAGGTGGTGAAACAGAAGGTGGTGAAACAGAAGGTGGTGAAACAGAACTTGGTGAAACAGAGCTTTGTGAAACAGAGCTTTGTGGAACAGAAAGTTGTGGAACAGAACGTGCCTTTGCTCGTGTAATTTTTTTAACAGGTTTTAAAACTGAATATGCAACAGAACCAATAATAATATTATCTAATAAAATTATTTTTTCTAAAATTGAATTATACATGAACTCATTTTTTTTTATAATTTCATTTTTTTGATTTTCTAATAATTTAAGTTTCCTAGTATGCTCTGATCTTTCTTTTGTTAAACTATCACGTTTTTTTTTTAATTTTTTTTGAGATGGATGAGATGGATTTTCTAATATTACTGAATCAAAAACTTGTTCTACTACTTCAGCAACTTCTAAATTAAATTGAACTTCTTTTGTTAATAATCCAATTTCTTTTTTGATAATATCATTTTTAATTCTTTTACTTTTTTTTTCTAATTTTTTTTTTAAACTTCTTATTTGATCTATTTCTAATAATTTAATTTTACAATTTATATGTTCTATAATAGTTTCAATATCTTTAAAAGTTATGGCTTCATCAATATTCTTTTTAATATTAGGAAAAATATTTTTTTTTCCTAATAAAAAAGAAACTATACAATTTGATTTTGGCATATTTTATTTACTACATGATATTATTATTTCATTTTTAATTTACTAAATTTTTCAGCTAATAATGATGATGAATTTCTTAATCTGCGTATTTTAATTTTATTATTTGGTGTTAATGATGAACTTCTATTTGCTTGTTTTCTTTTCTGATTTGGAATTATAAAACTTTTTAAATTTTCTAATTTTTTTAAATTTTCTAATCTAGATTTTTCAAAATCTTCAAAAAGTTTTTTTATATCAATTTTTGAAGCTGATAATTGTGTTTTTATTCCAGTTGTTGTGTTTAGATCTTTTCTATGAAGTATATTTTTATTTTTAATTAAAGCGTCCAATAATTCTTTTTCAATATTATTTACACCACAATTTATAAATTCTTTAATATCTATTATTTTTTTTATTTCACCGGGTTTATATGAACCTAATCTAGACTCTACATTTTTATCTGTTTTACCTACTTTATATACTTTTTTATTCGGAACTTTTGGAATATGTGCAGTTTCTAAAAAATACATTTCTCTTTTATTTTCTTCTTTCTTTCTCCTAACTGTACAAGAATGTTTTTTGAAAGTACCTAGTTTTACTTCTGTAAAACCACAATTTGAACAAACTTTTCTATCAAGATTCATATCTTTAGGTTTATTTCCCAATTCATTTATTACAAAATAGTTCCAATAATGTTTTATATTATCTTCATCTGTTTCAAAATATTCTGACCTTCCCATTATTTAATATAATAAAATGATATTTAATGTAAAAAATGATATTTAATATATTATTTCATAATGTTATGTTCATTGAAGAAGTGTTCAAAAATATTAGATAAAGATAAAGATCAAGATAAAAATGGTAAATGGTTAAGAAAATGTTATGATTGTAGAAGAAAACATTATTGTATTCATAATATCATAAAATATAATTGTAAGACTTGTGATGGTTCTGCATTATGCGAACATAATATTCAAAAATCACATTGTAAAATTTGTGGTAATTTATATTGTGAGCATGATAAAAGAAAAGATCGTTGTAAAATCTGTAATGGAAGTAATTATTGTATTCATAATAAATTAAAAGAATATTGTATTGAATGTGGTGGAACACAGATTTGTATTCATAAAAAACAAAAAGCTTATTGTAGAGAATGCAATGGTTCTCTATTTTGTATTCATAATTGTAGAAAAAATTATTGTAAAGAATGCAATGGTTCTCAAATATGTATTCATCAACGTAGAAAAGAGAGATGTTTTGAATGTTCTGAAAATCCAAAAGATTTTTGTATCCATAAAAAATATAAAAATATTTGTAAAGAATGTAATGGTTCAAGTATTTGTCTGCACAATCGTGAAAAAAATAAATGTAAAGATTGTAATTTAGAATTATATTTAATAAAAATTCAAAGAGACCAAATGAGAAGATGTTTTTCCTATACTACTTTAACAAAAAATAAGAAATCTATTGATTATCTAGGTTGTTCTATAGAATATTTTGTTAAATATTTTCAAGAAAAAATGGATTTATACAATTTGAATAAACAAGAAAAAGATAAAATGAATTTTGATAATATTCATATTGATCATATTAAACCTATTTCTAAATTTTTCTTAAATGAAGAAGATGAATTTTTAAAATGTTGTAATTATAAAAATTTACAACCGTTATTAGTTTCAGAAAATTTGAAAAAAAGTAACAAATGGACAATTACAGACGAAATAGAATGGAATCAAAAACTAAATGCTCATTCTGATACCAATATTCATACATTGAAGTTCTTGAATTAATAATTTAAATGAATATGGAATCCTAATTTGTGAAGGTTCAAGTTCATTTTTACATGCAGTACATTGATATAAATTTTTGTCTGGATTTGAGGTAATAATAAATCCACAAGTTTTACAAATTGTTTGCCTACTATTATCAGAACAATCTAAAATTCTTTCTTTTAAGAATAATGAAGAACCATGTGCTACAATGGCATCTCTTTCCATCTCCCCGAGCCTTAAACCACCGCATCTTGATCTTCCTTCGCTAGGTTGTCTAGTCAAAAAAACGATAGGTCCATTACTAGATCTTGAGTGCATTTTATCAACAACCATGTGTTTAAGTCTTTGATAATAAGTAGGTCCAATAAATATTTCAGTTTTTATTTGTCTTCCGGTATAACCATCATATAAAATTTCATTTGAATGACGTTCCATACCATATAATTCTAATTGATCACAAATTTCTTTAACAGATAAATTATTATATGGGGTACAATCTTTAGTAACACCTTCAACACATGCTACTTTTCCAAGAACACATTCCATTAATTGTGCAATTGTCATTCTTGATGGTATAGCATGAGGATTCATTATTAAATCTGGAACTATTCCATCTTTTGTATATGGCATATCTTCTTGATTATAAATCATACCAATACTAGCTTTTTGTGCGATACTTGAAGCTAATTTATCACCAACAGCAGGTTTTCTATGATTTCTAATACGAATTTTACAAAATGCATATCCTTCATTATTAATTTCATTATAATTGTAATCTACAATTCCTTCTTCATTACTTTTTATAGCAATACTTGTATCAATTTTATGTATTTTTGTTTTAATTTTTTTTGGCATTATTTTACCAACAATTATATCACCACTTTGAATTGCAGTATTTTTATCAACAAAACCTTCTTTATTTAATTTGCCATAATTAAATTGTTTATTTCTATCACATTCTTCAGGCCTACAAAATATTTCTTCTTCACCAGTTGAACCATTTTTATTACATTGTTCTTTTAATGTTTTATAATGTGTAGAAACAAATAAGCCTCTGTCTAATGCATCTCTATTTACAATAATACCATCTTCTTGATTAAATCCAGAATATGTCATTATTGCAACAACTGCATTAATACCAGATGGTAATTCAGCTGCATGTGTATATTTACTTAATTTTGTACTTATTAATGCTTTTTGTGGATAATTTAAAATATTTGAAATTGTATCCATTCTTGAATTAAAATTTGTCATATAAACACCTAAAGCTTGCTTACCCATTGCTGAATTATGAACCCCAAAACCATCACCACCAAAAAAGCAGTGATTTTTATTTTCAACTGTAATATCTGCTATCATACAATTTTCTTTAGCTTTTACTGTTACTGGTAAGAAAATACAATTTTCTTTAACTTCAATTATTCTATTCCAGTTATCAAAATCTAATTTTATATTAGTAAATTTATTATATCTTGAATATTCATCTAAAATTGAATCATTAATTAAAATAGATACTTTAGTATTTTGATTAAAATCTTTAGGAGAAATCCAACCTTGATTAGTCCAATATTTATGATCATCTGTTGTTATTATTTTTCTTCCAGATATAGTTGTTACTTCTACTATATTTTTATCAGTAGATTTTACATATTGATTAATAACTTTAGTATTTGATGTTACCATTGTATCTGGATCAAATGTAACTACTTCATCACCAATAACAATATCTTTAATTTTCTTTTTATTACCGTTAGCCATTAAAACTAACTCATTTTCATATAAACATTGATACGTGTTTCTGGGTGCTTGATTATGATTTGCAAATGGTATATTTGCACCTAAAATACCAAACATCAAAGAAGGATGAATTTCACAATGTGTATAATTTGGATTTAAAGTTACTCCTTTTTGTGGTTTTGTTAAATCATTTGGAAACATTGCAATCATTGCATGAGACATTTCATCAATATCTAAATATTCTATAAATCCCTCTTCTTCATCTTTACCAGCTATATAAGGAGTTATATAAGATTCAAATGACCATTTTGATATTTCATCAATTCCATATTTTTTTAAAAACTTATTAAATCTTAATTCTTTACCATTATCTACTATAAATAATGGTCGATACATTCTACCACCTTCAGTTGAAATACTTAATTTATTTTTCATTATATCCCAATAAATTGATGCAATTGGGTGAATTAAACCTTTCCTTTTAAAAGATCTTAATTTATGATACAAATTATATGGGTCTTTATGATAACCAAATAACTCTCCATTTAGTAAAATTAAACTATTATATTTTTGGTTTATATTTTGTAAATAACTAATTTTATCTTCAATATCATCTGTATATTCAATTACACCATTTTCAATTAATAATTGTTTAATTAACACATGACAAGAATATATAGATATATTTGTACTAATTGCCATATTTTTTACTAATCCAACTGGTGCTCCTTCTGGTGTTTCACATGCACAAATAACACCATATTGTGAATTATCTAATTTTCTAGGTTGAATTAATTTACCATTTTTTTCCATTGCAGTATTAATTCTTCGTAAATGTGATAAAGTACTATGATGAGACATACGATTTAAAACTTGAGAAACTCCTTGTTTAATATTTTGGAAACTACCAATTGTTTTAATTCCCCAATTACCAGTACTTAAAGCATATTTTAACCAACTATCTAATAATCCTTGTTTAAAATACTTTGTAATATGTTGTTTATCACTAACAATATCTACTACGTAACTATTATCATTTCTCCATTGATTAATATCTTTTTCAATCATAGTCTTTAATTCTTTTGTTATTTTTCCATAACATTGACGAAATAAATTACTCATTAACATTCCAGGTGAATCAATTCTTTTATTTATATAACTATCGCGATTATCATAAGGTTCATAACCTAAATATACAGAAATTGCTTTATTTATCATATGACCTAAATATAATGCTTTTTTATTTTTACCAGTAACATGTGGGATAAAATCATTATCAATTACAGATTCTACTGTTTCAATTGTTTTTGTATTTCTTAAATTACCAGTTACATTTTTTAAAATATAATCTAAAGCATCCATTTTTGTATAAATACCACTTGCATCATCACAACAAGCACGCAATTCTTGAATTATATCTTTATTATTAATTTTATCTAAATCATATACAATATGATGTATTATCTCATTATCAGATAATATACCTAATGCACGAAACATAATAAATACTGGTATTTCAGATTTTAAAAATGATGTATTAATTCTAATTACTCTACCCATATGATTTGATTTTTTACTCATTGATAATGAAATGGTTTTTGTTGGTAAATATAAACTCTCATTCATTGATCTTATTTCAGTATTAATTATATCAATATTATTTGCCGGTTTAAAAATTAATACATAATTTTCTTTAATCCTATCTTGGTTTATTAAAACCTTTTCATTTCCATTCACAATGAAATATCCACCCATATCATATTTACATTCACTATTCATTGTTTCATTCGGTATTATTGTTAAAATACATGCTTTTGAACCAACCATTACTGGTAATTTTCCAATATAAATATCATTTAGTTTCTTTGTTTTAGTTTCTGTATGATTTTCAATTGTATTATGAATTTCCGTTATAACAGTTGCATTTACATATAAATCACATGTATATGTTAAATTATCTATTCTTGCCATTTGTGGTGTCATTGTTATCTGTGTTCCATCTTGCTTCTTGTAAATTGGTTTTGTAAAATGTGGTTCTTCAATATAAATTAAAATTTTTTGTTTAAAATCATTATTAAAGACTTTTTCTACATTTTTGTTCTTATAATCATTTATTGAACTTAGATCATTTGTTATTTTTATAGGATTATATCCAGATACTATTTTTCTTAATTTATTTTCAATAAAATCATTATAACTATCAATCTGATGTTTTACTAATTGATGATTTGCACTAATATTTCCGCCAGAAGCAAAATATGTATCTAATATTTTAGTTATATTCTCATCAAACACCATTAATGTATATTATTATTAAATAAAAATTGTTTATATCATTTTTTTATATAAAATGTAAAAAAAATATAAAAAATGATAAAAATAATATAACTTTTATTATTCTGCTGAACTTCAGAAATGAGTCAATATAATATTAATTGTCCCTACTTCAAAGTTGGTACATGCACTGGATACAAAAATGGAGAATGCCCCTATAAGTATCACAAGAAATGCTTTAACAACTTTACCTGTTGTGATCCCAATTGCAAATTCGGTCATGGAATTTCTATCATGAAACGTGAAATCGTTAATGATGTCTATGAAGAATGCAAAATCATCAACAATTCAGTCTATAAGAAAGATATGTGCTATTACTCAATCACTTGTAACAGCAAGGATTGTGATCTTGAACATGAGCTTTCTTATGATGATAGGGCTTTCATTGAGAAAATTGCTAATCAGTCAGTAACTGATGATATGGCAATTGATCTTTATGGCAAGAAATACATCAAGACCCAATATAATATTGAAGAAAAGTCCGAAGATGTTATGTCTCAAGCATCTACTGCTAATAATTCTCCAGCTAATTTTGTTGGTAAGTCTTTTAAGGCAGTCCTTAAGGAGAATATCGAAGATATTGAAGAGGATAATAATACTCTTGATGAAACTGATATTGAAAAAACTCTTAAGATTATGCTTGAGAAACAGCAGATTGTTAAGAACAACAATTCTAAAATCGACAAGTTGAGGGAAGAACTTGAAAATATTCAAAATGAAATTATCACTTATGAAGCTGACAATGCATCAATTAAAGAGGATATCAAGAATCTCTCTCTTCAAGTTTCTAAGATGTAAATATAATTTTTTCTTATTACAACCAATTTTCTTAACATCCAATTTTCTTAACATCCAATTTTCTTAACATCCAATTTTTCCTTACATGAAACTACAAATTTTTTACATGAAATTATTAATTTTTTTCAAATTCTAGAATTTTTGTAATATATTGTGTAATTTATTCTGTAATTTAAAAAATGATTTATTATATATTTTATATTTTATTATTTAAAATGAATGAATATTGTCCTAATTTTAATATAGGTAAATGTATTAATAATAATTGTAAATACAATTATCATATTAAATGTAAGGATAATTATCTATGTAATAATATTGACTGTAAATTAGGACATGGAATTTCATTTATTAAAAGAGATATTATTTGCAAAATTTATAATATGGAAAATGATAATTTTCATGATAGTAATAAAAAATGTAAAAATCCTATAACTTGTTACAATAAAAATTGTAAATTTGATCATCAATTTAATCTTAAAGATCGTGAAATCATTAATATTATTATTAAAAAAAACGATAATGATGCACTTGATTTTTATAATAATAAAATTACACAACCTAATATTAAATGTAAAATCTTAAGTTCTTACAATATTATTGAAAATAATAATAATCTATCACCAGTTATTATTAATAATAAAAGTTTTAAAGAAACTGTAAAAAAAACTGAAAATGATACTGAAATAATATTAAAATTAATGCTTGAAAAACAATCTGTTATTATGAATAATGAATTAATTATTGAAAAATTAAAAGAAAATTATAATAAAATTAAAATGGAACTCGAACTTTTTCAAGAAAAAAATTATAAAATAAAAAATGAAATTAAACAATTATCTTCTAAAATATCTAAATCAAATTAATAAATTCATAATAATTAATTTCTTCTAAATTAAATGATTTTTCTAATTTAATTGCTGTTTTATTTAAAAAATAATCATTGCAAATATTATAATTATAATATTCTTTAAAATTATTATATATTTCATTTAAACAAATTTCTTTATTATCAGAATCTTTATCCATATTGATAATTTGAATAAATTTTATCATTTCTTTAATATTTTCATTATTCCAAAATTTACTATTAACTAATTTTATACACATATCATCATATAAATTTAAATATGTATAACTCATTTTATATTTTTATAAAAAATGAATTCATTTTTTTATATAAAAATAAGTTATTTATAATTATATTATGAGAACCAGAACAGAATATAATTTATTATATAAACAGTATTTTCATTTATTAAATGAAAAAAATGAATTAATTACAGAAAATGATAACTTAAAAAATGAAATAGATTTATTAATGACTTGTATTAAAGAATTTATTAATTATTTAGATCAATAAAAGATGCGTATTGCTATTACTGGTAATATTTGTTCTGGTAAAACAACATTAGCTAATAAATTGTCAGAACATTACAATTTAAAAGTTTTTTCATTTGCATCAAATGTTAAAAAATATGCTACTGAAATATTTGATATGAAATATAAAGATCGAAAATTAATACAAGATTTTGCAGAAAAATTAAAAGAAATTGATAATGACATTTGGATAAAATTACTTGATAAAGAAATAAATGGTTTAGATAATATAATAATAGATGATTTACGATTTCAAAATGAATTAGATTATTTAAAAAGTCAAAATTTTTTTATAATTAAAATAAAGATAACTAAGGAGGAACAAATTGAAAGAATAAAAAAATTATATAAAGATAATTATCAAGAACATATAGATAGATTAGAACATATTTCAGAATTAAATAATTTAAAATCTGATATTGAAGTTACAAATACTTCAACTATAATAGATTTTACTAATATTATTTGATAAAATTGCATTCTTACATTTAATACAAGGACAACTTTTATCCAAAATATTTTCATTATTAATACGAACTACATATAATGTGCTATCTTTAATATCTTTTAAATGTTTTTTTGCATCTTGTATTGCACTTATTTCTGCATGAATACTATACATATTTTTCATTGTATTAATTCTTTTATTATATCCTTCACCTAATATTTTATTATTTTTTACAATAATACAACCATGTTTTTTAAGCATTGTAGATTTTTCAGCTAATTTAATTGCTTTTTCAATGTAAATTTCATTTTTTTTTTTTATTGTCATTAATTTTTATAAAAAATGTTTTCATTTTTTCTAACTTAATAATAAAATGACTGGTTGTAATTTAAATGAAATTAAAGGAGGTAAGAAATTATCTGCATATAATAAATTCATGAAAAAAGAAATTGCTAAATTAAAAGAAACTAATAATTATTCTGACCATAAAGAAATTTTTAAATTAGCAGCTAAAAATTGGTCCAAATTAAAGAAATAAATATTTTTTTACAAAAGATAAAATACTTTCACTTCCTTCTAAAATAGCCACATCTTTATTTACTGATAATTCAGCTAAATTTATATGTATCCATTTATCTTCATATTTCTTTGGAATAAAATTTAGTAAAAATAATGCAGCCATTGTTTTATCATTACAATTAAAATATGAATTTTTTATATCACCCCTTACCGATTTTGTATATCTTATATATTCTTTCCAAGGATATAATCTTATTAATTTTTCACCAAATTTAGTTGAAGTATCTTCAATTAAATCACTTAATTTATCAGATAAAGTAAAATATGCATATGAAATTTTACAAAAATCAATACCAGTAACTGTTCCCATATCTATAATTTTATCTGGTTTATATTTATCAATACAATATGATATACCATCAGCTAATATTAATCTACCTTCAGCATCTGTATTAGTTATTTCTACCTTAATACCAGAGTAAGATTTAACTATATCACCGGGTTTTGTTGCTATATGTGATATATCATTTTGAACTAATGGAATACAACCTATTATATTTTTTTTTATTTTTTGGTTAGCTAAACAATAAATTATATAAGAAACCATACAACCACCAGTTTTATCTAGATTCATATTTAACATATTTTTAGTAGGTTTTAAACTATAACCACCAGCATCAAAAGTTACACCTTTTCCTATTAATGCTAAATCTGTTTTATTTGTTTTATTACCCTTATATTTAATTATTAACATTTTTGATGTTAATTTATCAACAGATAAAACTAAATTTAAATTCTCTTTTTTTAATTGTTTTATATCCATAACAATTATTTCAATATTTTTTAAATTTTCAAATATTTTTTTTATTGAAATACAAAATGTATTTGGATTTATTATATTTGAAGGTTGATTTTGTAAATTACGGAAAATATTTAATATTGAGTTATCTTTTGTATTGAATTTATATTTTGATTGTTCTTTACGTAATTTATAACCTTTATGTAATCCTTTTGGAAAATCTGTAATTTTTTTATTATTAATATCCCATAAATCTAAAAATGTTAATTTTTCTTTCATTTTTAATTTAAATATATATAATAAATGGAAACTATAAATTTATTTTTAGATAAATTTTATAAAGATTTTCAAGAATATACTTATAAAAATCAAGTATTAATTGCAGCATCTGGATTTGCTATAGGTATTGCAACCGTTGATTTATTAAAAGGTATCTTAAATGATAATATTAATCCATTAATTGTTAATTTATTTAAAAATTTATTAACAATATCACCAGTTGCTAAAAAATATCCTACTATTTTTCATTACTTATCTAATTTAATTAGTATTTTATGGTTATTTATTGTCTGGATATTAACCATATTTTTATCATTCTTTGTTATTGAATATTTACTTAATCGCAAAATTATTGGTTTATCCAGTTCTATACCAGTTGAAGAAAAAAAAGATTTTATTAAAGAAAAAATAGCATCTAAACAAAAGAATAATATTATTCCAAATGAAAATGATAGAAAAGAAATAGCAATAGAGAAAGAACTTATTGAGAATTATTAATAAATTTTTTTATATAATTTGTAACTTTTTCAGTATGTTTAATTTCAATATTATTATGTCCAGCATTAACATATAAAGGTTTATAATAATTTTCTTTTTTAATTTTTTTTATTAAACAATAGGAATTTTCAATTGGAATTAATTTATCATTAAATCCATGTATAATACCAATTTTAGATGTTGATTTTTTTATTCTTAAAATAGATGGTAGATATAAATAATCTAATATAAATTTAATAATAGAATTATATTTTTCAACATTTAAATATAATCTAGCTCCGGATGCTAATGGTGCAATTAATAATACCCCTGCATTTTTATATTGTGATAAATAAATTGTTGGAACAGTTCCTAATGATTTTCCATATAAATAAATGTTTTCTGGTTTATATTTTAACTTTTTAATAATAAAATTATAACATTTTTTTGATGATTTTAATAAATTATATTCATTTAAACTATCATTATATGATAAACCATATCCAATATAATCATAAACTAAAACATTTATATTTGTTATATTAGATAACCATAAACAATAATTTTTACAAATTCCAATATCATCTGCATTATTGTGACTAAATAATATTATTTTATTACTATTTTTTTCAAAAATTTTAATAGCAATTTTATTATAGATGAAATTTATAAATTTTCTATCATATGTTACAAGTAATGGTGGATTAAAAATAATATTTGTTATTATATATCGTAAAATGATATATAATATTATTAAAAAAATTAATAAAATTATCATTATTTATTATTATTATAATTATATTTTAAAGTAAATTATGAAATTTCATGATTTTTATATATAAAAAAATGATTTTTTATAATATATTTTTTTATATGGAATTTTTAAAAACTTATGCTGATATCATTCTTAATATCTCCAATTTTGATATTATAAAATCTATTAAATATATCAAATCATTAAGCGAACTTAATCAATATTCCTATGTTAAAATTAAAAATTTAATTAAAAATACTGAATATAATCAACAAATTGGATTTATTATTAATGATCAAGAAAATAATAGATTCCCAGTTCAAATTAATAAGAAAAAATTAAATATCAAAAAAGAAAATCTTGAGTTATATCCAATTATATTATACTTAAAATTATCAGATGTCGATAAGGATAAACAAGTTTATTATAATATTGGATTTAATATTCCTATTATTGATAATCAAAATATTTTAGCAATATTTTATAAAGGTGATATTTTTTTTGATGAAATAAAAAATTACAAAAAAGTTAAGTTAGATAGTTTTTTTAATGAAGCATCATATGAAACTACTATCAATTGTTTCATATGTAATAATAATAAATTACGATTAATATCATGTAAATCATGTATTAATAAGTTTTGTGAAGAATGTTTTCATAAATTTCAAAAAAAAGAATGCCCTTATTGTAAAACACCTATTGAATATGATAAATATTATATATAAAAAATAATAAATATATATTTAATATGGATAATTCTATTTTAATTTTAGGAGGTTCAGGATTCATTGGTTCTAATTTAACATTATTTTTAAAAGCATTAAATTATAATGTTATTGTAGTAGATATTAATTCAGAAACTAATATTGATGTTAGAAATTATAACATGTTGTATAATATTATTTGTAGTTCTAATATTAAAACTGTAATTTGGTGTATTGATACTTATCCATCAGATATATTTTATTATGAAATTAATATTACTGGACTTACAAATATTATTAATATTATGAATATTTTATCTATTAAAAATTTTATTTATCTATCTTCTAATCACGTTTATGGTAATAATGAATATAATAGTGAAGATTCTAGATGTATTCCAATTACATCTGAAGGTAAATTGAAATTATTATCTGAAGATATGATTATAAATCAATATATTTTTAATTATTATATTCTAAGAATTGGTAATATTATTGGTAAAGAAAATAATAATTATAATAGAGATACACTATTTAATCAAATTGATTTATATAAAAGTAATATTATAAAAAAAATTACATTAAATAATATTATTCAAGATTATTTACATTTTTTGGATTTAAATGAAGTAATATATAAATGTATATATAAATTGGATGTTTTTAATACAAAGATACAGAAACATATTTTGAATGTTGGAACAGAAAATCATTTATGTGATATGAGATTATTAAATAAAATGGGTAATATTGATTGTATAGTTATAAATCAACCAATTTATAAATGTACTGTTAATTGTTTAAATGTTAAAAAACATTTACTTTGGAATCCACAGTTTAAGATTCAAGATTACATCTAAAAAATGATTTTTATTTTATTTTATTAATAAAAATGGATGAACTATTAAAAAAATATGATTATTATTATACAATAGGACAACCTTTAGTTTCTGATGTAGAATACGATAAATTAAGAGAAGAATTTTATAAAAAAGATCCTAAAAATAAATATTTTAAATTAATTGGTAGTGATACTAATTTTAATCAATCAAAACTTAAATTTTATTTAGGTTCTCAAACTAAAATTAAAACAGATAAAGCATTACAAAATTGGTTAAAAAAATATAGAACAAATAATTATTTAATATCTGAAAAATTAGATGGTATATCTGCTTTATATTTAGTTAAAGAAAATAAACTTTATACAAGAGGAAATGGAAAAATAGGTTCAGACATTAGTCATATATTAGAATATATTAATTTACCAGAATTTACAACAAATATTAATTATGTTAGAGGTGAATTAATAATTTCAAAAAAAAATTGGAATCAAGAATATGGATCTAATGCTAGAAATGTTGTTGCAGGTTTAGTTAATTCTAAAACTGTTAATCAAAAATTATTAAATTTAGTTGATTTAGTAATTTATCAAGTTATAGATAATAATCAAAATCTTGAAGAACAGTTAAGATTAGTAAAAAAAAAATGTGTTAAATATAATTTAACAAAGGAATTAATATTTAAAGATTTACAAAATACACTTATTGATTATAAAGAAAAATCAGAATATGAAATAGATGGTATTGTTATAACAGATAATTCTGTAAGTTATGATAATATTGAATCTGGTAATCCAGATTTTTCATTTGCATTTAAAATGGAAGAACTTGATCAATCTATTCAAACAACTGTTACAGATGTAGAATATAAATTATCTAAAGATAGAAGATATAAACCAAGAGTTTTATTTAATCAAGTTACATTAGATCAAGTTAATATTCAATGTGCTACTGGTTATAATCTTAAATTTATTATAGATAACGGAATTGGTATTGGTTCTGAAATTGAAATTAAAAGATCTGGACAAGTTATACCTAAAATTATTAGAGTTATTAAACAAACTGAACCTATTTTACCTAAAGGTAATTGGAAATGGGATGAAACTAATACTGATGCTATATCTCAAGATATTGATATTTCTAAAGAAGAAAATATTAGTATATCTGTTCATTTTTTCAAAACTTTAAATATTAAAAATATATCTGATGGTATTATAACTAAATTATATGATAATGGATTTCAAACATTAGATAGTATTTTATTAATTAATAATAAAGATCAATTAATAAATATTGATGGTATTGGTGATAAAAAAATAGAATTAATATTAACACAAATTAAAGAAGTTTTAAAATATGATAGATTAGAGGATATTATGGCAGGTTCTAATATATTTGAAAGAAGTTTAGGTGTTAAAAAACTTAAACTTATTATTCAAAATTTTCCTAATATACTTCACGAAGATGTTTCAATTGAATCATTAATTACTATTAATGGAATTGGTAAAATTAATGCAGACCAATTTATAACTGGAATTGATCAATTTAGAATATTTTATAATAAACACTTTCAAATTCCAGAACAAAAAACTGTTTCAAAAGAAAAAACTGTTCCAAAAGAAAAAACTATTCTTCATCCAAAACTTATTAATAAAAAAGTTGTTTTTACTGGTATTCGTGATAAAAAATTAGAATTATTAATTGAAGAAAATGGTGGTAAAGTTTCATCTACAGTATCAAAAAATACAGATTTAGTAATAACAAAAGATTTAAATTTAAATTCATCAACAATAAAAAAAGCAAATGAATTAAAAATAGTAATATTAGAATATGATAAAATAAAAAATGATTAAATAATTTTAATATAATTATAATATGAGTAAATCAGATAGTTCAGATAAAAAAGTAATGAATACAGGAGATAAAAAAAATTATGTATCAAAACCTTGTTGGTTTGCACTTAATAATTTTGAATGTAATAAAGTTGGTTGCACATATAATCATAATGCAGATTTTATCAAAAAAGCTAAAGAAAATAGAGAGTTAGAAGTATGTAGATTGTATCGTAAATGTGATAAAAAATGTAATAAATATCATAATATGGATGAATTAATGGAATTATATAAAAATCTTAATAATAAAATGGAAGGTATTAAGTTGTTAGTTGATTAGTTTATAATATACAGAACAATTTATCATTAATTTATTTTTAATTTATTCTTAATTTATTCTTAATTTATTCTTAATTTATTCTTAATTTATAAGATACAAAGCTAGTATACAGACTTAATATACAATTTATTTTAAATGCTGAAATCTGCATCATCTATATCTTCCAATATTTTTTTATATTTTTTTATTTTATTTTCAAACTCTTCAATTTTATTAATATAAAATTCTTTTATTTTATTAGAATCTAAATTTGGTTGTTTTTTTGGAACTAAAATTGGTGATTGTGTAGGTGATTCAATTGGTGAAAACATATCATTCAAACTATTTGAAAAGAAACTAGGTAACATCAATGGAACAGGATTACTTTCACTAGTTAGTTTTTCTGGTGAATTAAATACAGTAGAACAAGCAGACAATTTTTCATCTTTATTATTATTATAAATTTCTTCAGCTTCTTCATATGTTTTTGCATTTATTATTTGATTTATTATTTTACGATCATCATATTTTAAATAATGATTTAAAGTACAATTTAGATTAAAACAATTTATTGCAAATTTACATTTAGCTGATTCATTTATTATGTATTTATCCATTTTATTATATAGACTAACAATTAATTTGCGTTTTTCTACTGTTACACCATGACCAAAATTACACTCATAATTATCACATAACATATTTTTATAACATTTATTATGAAAAGCATAATCACAGTTAATTACTTTACATGTTCCAATTTTAAATTTTGGACAATTTTCTTTAATTTTGTTACTATACATTTTTTTTATAAATAAAAAATAAATAACTTTATCATTTTTTAATATAAAAATTATATTTTATAAATAAATATTATGATAGGTTATTGCACTATTGTAAATAATGATATTAATGCTTTTGTTATGTTATTAAGTTTTGCAATTAATAATCCAAATTCTAATATAATTGTTTCTTGTTCAACAACTACTTACAATTATATTAATAAATCTACACCAAATATTTATCAATTTATTAATATTGAATTTTTATTAAATGATAATAAAAATATTCATGAATTAATTATGTATGTTTTAGAATCATATAGTAAAGCAGTTTATATTGATTGTAATACAATTATATGTAATAAATATAAATATAATTCAAATTCAAGTTTAATAAATGTATTAGATTTTAAGAATATAAATAAAAATACAATTTCAATTAATATTTATTGTGCAATATTTAATCCAGATATTAAAAAAGCATTAAAAAACAATAATTTTATAATTCCATTATTATGTTTGGATAGAATTGAATATAATGGTAATTGGATAATTCAAATTCCTTATTATTCATATAATGAACAATTTAAAGAATTATGTTGTATATTAGAAAATAAATTTAAAGATATTAAAATTATTAATGATAAATCATTATATATATGGTTATCACAATCCAAATATGTTTTATTATATGATCAAAAAACACTTGAATCTTTTAATATTGATAAAGAAATACCATTTATTTTATTAGGTAATGGATCATATCAAGATGAAATTAAAAAATTAGAAGAAAAAAATTTTAAAATTAAACCTTTTATTTTTTGGGCTAAATATCCATACACTTTAGAAAAATTTATTTTAAATAAATCTAAAACATATAAGGAAAGAACATTTAATACTATTTTTATTGGAAATATTAAAAGTTCCTATACTGAAAATATTAGACATAATATTAAAGATTGGAAAGATTCTATTGATTATTTATGGATTATTAATAGTAATGATTATATGTTTGAATATGAAGAATATTTAGAAAAAATTGCTAATAGTAGATTTGGTTTATCATTTGAAGGATATGGTAAAAAATGCAATCGTGATATTGAATTAATGGCTTTAGGAACAGTAATGTTAAGATTTGGTAATGTTAATGTTGATTGTTATTATGAAAAATTAATTGAAAATAAACATTATATTAATATAAATGAAAAAGCAGATATTAATAAAATAATATCTAGTATTTCAGAAAAAAAATGGAATTATATGTCAAATGAATGTAAAAATTGGTATTATCGTAATTGTCATTCAGATAATACTTTAAATGTTTGGTTTAAATCTATAGCGAATTAACTTTTAATACTCTTCCTAATATTGTATCAATATATCCTTCTATCTTTATATTTTTATTTATATGTTCATTATTATGACACTCTTCACAAATTTGAACTAAATTATTTTTATTATTCATTTGTTTAGAATTATCATGACTTTGATAAACAATATGATGTGTCTCTGTTGCTTTATTTTTATTACATACAATACATAAATCCATATAAATTTTTGAATTGTAATTTGATTTTTTTAAATTTAAAAAATCGAATTGTTCATTACATAATTCTTTTCTAAATCTTTCTGCATTTAATAAGAATTTTTCTGGCATTTTTAAATACCTACATATATTAACACCATATAATTTATGTCCTTCACCATCTAATAATTTTCTTTCAAAAATTATATTATCATTTGATATGTTTATCATCATATGTTTTATTAATATTTCTTTACTCTCTTTTATTTCTTTTATTCCTGTTAATTCATGGAGATGAGTTGCAAATAAAAAACTACATTTTGATTCAACTAATTCTAATAAAGTTGCTGCTACAATAGATATTGCTGATGTATTTTCTGTACCACAACACACTTCATCACCTACTACTAATGATTTATTATTTACTCTTCTTAATATATTATCTAATTCATACATCTCACGAATAAAACTTGATTCTTTCCTAAAAATATTATCTGAACTAGATATTCTTGTATATAAAGCATTATATGGTGATAATTCTAATTTATCACAAAAAACATATTGTCCAGATTGTGCTAACAAAATATTTATTGCTACTGATTTCATTAAACAAGATTTACCAGATGAATTTACACCATATAATAATAAACCATTTTCACCTAATTCTAAATCATTTTTAATACAACCTAATTGTTGATATTCAATTATTGGATTTCTTATTCCTTTCACTTTAAAATAAGAACTTTCATTTTTCTTAATTATTGGTTTTGTTAAATTATATTTTATAGCATTATTTACATTACAAATTAATATATCATATATTCCAATATCATTTATTATTTTATTTATATTATCAAACATATCATTTCCAAATGATTTTATAAATAATTTATAAATTTCATTACTTTTTGTTACTAGTTCATTCTTTATATCTAAAATATCACTTATTATTTTTCTTATATTATTATTTGTTATCTTAAAATTATCTTTATTTCTTGTTTCTGTTTCAAAACTTTTCATTAATTTTTCATCTAATTTTAAAGCTGTTTGATATCTCCTTTTTGTCATTGTTATAAAAATTAAATCTTTTGTTATTTCTAATTTACATTGAGTTGAATCTTTTGTTCCAATATTATTTATTTCTTCAATTATTTCATTTAATTTTTTATAATTTTCATCATATTTTAAATTTAGTATATCCAATTCTTCATAATAATTTTTTTTAAATGGATTATCATTGTTTAAATTTTCTAAATCTAAACATTCATATTTTTTTTCAATTTCATCTATACATATTGTATCTTCATCAAAAAAATTAAATAATTCTCTAATATGTTTCATTGAAATATCAAAATTTGACCATTCAGATATATTTAATTTATTTGAAACTATTTTACGATAAATTCTTTCTATATCAAATATTTGTTTTAAATGTTTAATAGGTTCAGTAAGATCTTCATTAATTAAGTTTTCTATGTTATCATATTGTCTTTTTAGATTTTTAATATTGGTACTAGGATAAGTTAATTTTATATCCATAGCTCTTCTACCAATAGCAGTTATACATTTATTAATTATTTTTAAAACAGATTTTTCTTTATCATCAATATAATTTAATTGTAATGCTGAATCATAATCCATTTTTAATATATCATTTTTATCAATATTTTTTGGTTTTTCAATATTTTTAATTATTTCTGGGTTTCTTTCATATATAAATTGTATTCCATTTATTAATGCAATTAAAGCTATTGGATAATGATCTAAATTTAAATATGATATTATATCTTGCATTCCTATATGATTATAAGCTTTTATCAATAATTGACGTTGATATTCCAATTTTGTAAAATCTTTTTTCATTTCACCTAATTTATTATGAATTATTGTTTTAACATCAAATAATTCTAATATATTCTTAATATCATCTTCTAATTTATATAAACTTATTAATAATACTTCTGTTGGTTTATGAGTTGTTATAATTCTTAAAATATCATTTATTGCTTTATTATTATCATGTATATTTGAATGAGATTCTAATATAAAACATTTATTTGTTAAAATATTAATTATAAAAGAACCAAGTGATAAAAAATTATTATTTTTTTCAAAATAAAAAACTATTAAATTTGAAGTTTCATTTTTACAATTAATATTTGTTCCTGGTGAAATTATTTCTTTTAATTTTCTTTCTTCTTTACCATCTATTGTTTGTTCTCCTGTTTGATGATATATTACACAAGTATAACCAGAATTAGTTAAAATATTTACATATTTATTATATATTTCAACTTTAAATCCAGCCATATAATAACCACATTTTTTATTAGCAACTGCTAATTGTGTTAAATCACTTATTTTTTTTATATCAATATTATCATCATCACAATTTGAATATACTTCGTAAAATGAACCTACTTGCATTAATACTACTGTATTTTCACCATACAATCTTTTATAATAATTTGTTTTATTAACATAAAAAGGATAAACTCTTGTATCTGTAATATCATTCTCATACATATTACTTATTAAATATTAATATTTCTTTATATAAAATTATCTAAATTATATGGACATATCGAATTAGTATTACCATAATATTTTAAATTTTCATTTTCTTTTTTTAATTTACTATTTTCCTCTTTTAATTTACTATTTTCCAATTCTAATTTTAATGTTTCATTTGCAGAAAATATTTCTAATATTTTACTATTAGTTAAAGAAAGAGCACTAGTTTTCATTATATATATTTTGTTATAAGATTTTTTTATACCTTTCATTCTTTTCTTTTTTTTTCAGAATGATCACTTTTAGAGAATGATCTTTTTAGGAGTGATCTTTTTAACAGAATGATCTTTTTAACAGAAAGATCTTTTTAACAGAATGATCTTTTTATATTTTTGATTTGAATTCTCTCCATTTCTTTTGAATATTTTTTACAATATTAATTAAATTATCAAAATCTTTTTCCCAAATTACCACTAAATTATATCTTTGTTCTTTAATAAAATCTTCTTTTTGATAGTTTTATTATATAGTTCTCCGAAGGTTTTTTATTATTTTTATATTTAATTAGTAATTTTTATTTTAAATTTAAAATTGTATTCAGATAAATTCTTTCCAAAAGTCTTTTTTAAAATAAGTGAATAATTTCCAATCAATCCTAAAATTACCCCATATACATGCTTTTAATATAGAGTTAAAATTATCAGATAATAAAGCTTTTTTAATATTATTAGCTTCATTTTCATTATTAATTAAAATAGCCATTGCACCTTGTGTCATACCATATTTCCCTTCAATATCTATTATTACATGATTAATTCCTGCTTCACCAAATATAACTTTTGGTATTCCAAAATGGCCTTTATTATTAATATTTGAATATTTATAACGGATTTCATTTATAGGTGTAGAATGTATTAATGGATATTTAAATTCGGGAGTTTTTGTATTACTAACATATTTTCTTGTAGCATGATATGAACTATTCATTATAACTTCTAAATTATCATTTAATGTGGTACCTAATAAATTTATAATATTTATAATATTATAATTAGGTAACCATTCTAATTTATTCAAGTCATATTCTATTTCAATTCTTTTTTCATCATTTATTATTGTGTTATTATTATTAATGGTTTTTTTAATTAAATACCAATCATATTTAGTTCCACATTTAAATGTTTTATATCCATCTTGTATATTATGCATTGATAAATACTTCATTTCATTATTTTTACACATTAATGTAAATAATCCAGTTAATTGAGATTTTTCATAACATGGTTTTCTCCAACCAGGAGGATGAACATATAATAAATATCCATTCTTTTTTAAAAATTTATTTAACGATACTTTTGTAAAATCTTGCCAAATAGTATTACCTGTTCCTGTATCACCATATGAATTATAAGGTGGATTTCCTATAACAGCATCAAATCCATCAATGTCCCATTTTTCTTTAATATCTAAGTCTAATGTATTTCCTTCATTATAATTCAATTTATATTCAGTATAAGGATCTATTAATAATTTACAAATAAAGATATTTGTTGGATTAATATCACTAAAATATAAACATTCTTCTACAATTGTTCTATATCTTTCTTTTTCATCAGGAATAGTTTCTTTAAGACCATTCATAAATTTATCAATAATATCAAGAATAAATCCACCTTTTCCTACACAGGGTTCAAACACTTTCTTTATAGATGTCCAGAATTCAATAGGTATTTTATTTAACATTTCTTGTCTTAACTTGAATGGTGTAGAAATTTCAGCATTACTTTTCTTTTCAAGTTCTTGTGGTATTAAATATTTGTCAATCAAGTTAGATAGTTCTCTATTATTTTTAATATTTTTTATAAATAGTTCTTTAACGGTTCTAATAATCTGATTAGTTTCTTTATCATCTTTCATATACTTCATATACACATTGATAAACTTTTTTATTATTTTTGAATCAATTGATTTATCCCACCAACTTTTAGTTTGGTCAATTAGGATATTATACACATATTCATTATTTTTAATTAATTCAAACATTTCTACAAACGATGTTTCTTTATCATGAATTGTTAATAGACATATAAGAGGAATAATATGTTTTAAAATATCCATATAGTTTTTTTGTTTTTCTTCTTTTTCATCTACATTACTTGTTTCAGATGATGTATCTATATCTTCATTATCAACTTTTGTTTTTTCAATACCTTTTTTAATTTTGTCTTCTTCTTCCTCTTCCTCTGAAAATTTAGCTATTGATTCTTTCTGTGTTTTTGTAGGTGTTATATTACTAAATATAACATTGAAAAATGTTTGTTCTTCTTTTGTAAGTAATATTTCCTTAAAACGAAGACGATTTAGGAAATGATTAAGTGCATTTTCAGCATTTAATGAATATATTTCATATACATTTTCACATAAAGCAGTAATTTTTGAAACATCATTACCGAAAGAAGGCATCCAATGATCACCATTTAAATTGATAAGTCTTTCTTGTAAAATGAACTTTGTAGCTTCTCTTGGATGAATATCAGGTTTAATAAGTGATGCATAATTAATTACAGAAGTTTCAATAACTCTATGAATATTTAAATCTACTACAAAACCACAATTTTTATTTTTTCCTTCTGTCATACAACGGAACATCATCTGATAAATCATATCAAAACCCATACTATTATTAAGTAGTAATACAATATCACAATTATCAATTGATACTGCAAGACTACATTGTCTTCCACTTAATACTAATACTCCTTTTTTCTCACTATTTTTGGCTTTAATACGAGCATCTTCTATAGTTTGTTTTGGATCATTTGTTATTTTACTATTTATACGAATTATTTCGTAATCTGAAATAACATTATTTCTTTCTAAAAGTTTTATTGTTGCTTTTGAAATTTTATCAATATTATTTTGAGGTAAGAATGCCATTATAATCATTGGTTCATTTTGAAAATCTCCTTCACCAATAAATCGTGAATCTATTGTTGGATCTTTACATATTTTTTCAATTCTTTTCATAAATACAATATCATCCAGATAATCTTTATCAGGAATTCCAAATTTATTTTTTTTTCCAAAAATTTTATACCATAATTTTAAATTTTCTTCTTCATTTTGAAATTCTTCCTTAAATACTATTTTAGAATTATTTGTTTCTTTATCATTTTTAACTCCTTGTTTAAGAAGAAAACAAGCATCTAACGACCATCCATAATTATTATCTTGCGTTTCTTTTATTATTTCTGATAAAATATTTGAGTTAATTTCATCAGTTAATAACCATAATTCAGGATATTTTGAGTATTCATCAATTATATTAGTTTTCGAATATGTTGTAATTATATCACGAATACATTCACCATGTTTTTCTACTAATCTATCTAAATTACTATTATCTGTAATATTTTTACAGAGTTTTATATCTTCCAAATCCCATAGAATCCAACAATTTTTTGGAATATTATAATCATTTACAGGTTTGGAATATGTGGCTGTAATTTTAATTGTAAATGATAAATTTCCATAAGATTTTAATGTTTCCTTTGCTAGTTCAGTAGTTCCTCCATTATGACTTTCATCTAAAAATCTCATATCAAAAGACAATTGTTTTAACCATTTAATACTTTTAGTTTTTTCTTCTGTATGTTTTTGTTTATCTTCATCTTTATCAACTTTGGTCTGTAAAAATTGTTTAGAGCAAATGATTATATTTTTTTTAGTTAAAACTGGTTTTTTATCTTTACCATTTAATACTATAATATTAAAATCATTTAATTGAATACAATTTAATATTTTTACTTGCTGATCTATTGTTTCATTTGGTGCTGTTGTAATTATTAAATAATTACACTCATCTTTATCTTTACTATCTTCAATGATACAACCACCAATAATATAACTTTTTCCACTTCTTTGAATATGACCCCATAGAATCGTTTTATTTTTATTATTTTTCATTCTTAATGTTTTTAATACACCTAGTCTTTGATGCATTTTTAAACATAATGTGGTTTGATCTGAATTTATAATATTATCAATAGGTGTTTGTCCATAAAATATTTTAAATTGATGATATGCTTCATTTAAATCATTACGATCAATAATAATAGTATCTTCTTTCTCTAACAAGGATTTTAATTGGTTATTAGTTTCTTCTATATTTTTTTTCATAATTTTAAAATCACTTGCGTTTCTAACACATACACACAACGTCATCGTATATTCTTCAAGTTTATATTGTTGAAAATTTGTTAATATTTGATCAATATCCAATTTTCCAACTTGAATATTATTTAAATTCTTTGATGTTGTAACTAGCATATGTTTTTCATTATTTTTTAAAATACCAGTTAAATCAGATGAATCACCTTTATCTTTTAATTTAATAAGGTTATTTTTTTCGTTATAAAATACATCTTTAATTGTAGTATTTTTAACTATAGTTTTTTTATTAAAATTACCTTTGCATATATTATATGATTTTAGTTTATCTATTAATCCAAGACCTGCAAACAATCTTAATAATGATTCAAGTTTATCTTTACCAATCCATGGTTCTTCCAACCAAGTTATAATATCATTATCTTTATATAATTGAAGAAATACATAAAGATCATTAAATGTTTCCATATTATTATAAGTTTGGTTAAAATTATCTTCATTTTTTAACATCATTTTTTTTAAATTACTCAAATTTAAATCATTAATAGTCTCTTTAACTTTCTTATCAACCATCAACTGAATTTTATTTGAATAATTTTCACAAGGTTTTTTTCTTCTTTTATGAGAATCATAGTGAGATTTTTGAGAAAAATCTTTTCCACATCTTTCACAAGAATATTTTGTCATATTTTATATAATTGTTATATTTTTATATCATTTTTTATTTAACATTTTTTAACTTTTTTTGTTAAAAATTGTAAATATTTAAACTTTTAATAATTATTTATAAAATTATTAAAGAATCTAACGATTATCCTACATACATTATAGATTTTTTTAAAGATATTAATACTAAAATTGAAGAAGATGATGATTACAGTTATATTAATAATTTTGAAACTTTTAATATAAAATTAAATAAAAAATTAAATATAAATCTTAAAAAGTATTTTGATTTATAAATTTTAATCTTTTCAGAGTGATCATTTTTCAGAATGATCTTTTTAAGATTTAAAAAATAATTTAAAAAATATTTTATATAAAGATAATTTTATTTTTATAAAAAAAGATCTTTTTTTTTCAGAATGATCACTTTTAGAGAATGATCTTTTTAGGAGTGATCTTTTTAACAGAATGATCTTTTTAACAGAAAGATCTTTTTAGGAGTGATCTTTTTCAGAATGATCTTTTTAGGAGTGATCTTTTTAACAGAAAGATCTTTTTAACAGAATGATCTTTTTAGGAGTGATCTTTTTCAGAATGATCTTTTTAGGAGTGATCTTTTTAACAGAAAGATCTTTTTAACAGAATGATCTTTTTAACAGAAAGATCTTTTTAGGAGTTATCTTTTTCAGAATGATCACTTTTAGAGAATGATCTTTTTAAGAGTGATCACTTTTTCAGAATGATCACTTTTAGAGAATGATCTTTTTAAGAGTGATCACTTTTTCAGAAAGATCTTTTTAAGATTAAAAAAATAATTTTATATTTATAAAAAAGATTTTTTTTTTTAAGAATGATCACTTTTTAAGAGTGATCTTTTTCACAGAGTGATCTTTTTTACAGTAAGATCTTTTTAAGATTTAAAAAATAATTTTATATTTATAAAAAAGATTTTTTTTTTAAGAATGATCTTTTTCACAGAGTGATCATTTTTCAGAAAGATCTTTTTAACAGAAAGATCTTTTTCAGAATGATCACTTTTTAAGAGTGATCTTTTTCACAGAGTGATCTTTTTCACAGAGTGATCTTTTTCACAGAGTGATCTTTTTAAGAGTGATCTTTTTCAGAATGATCACTTTTAGGAGTGATCTTTTTTAAGTATTTTCTTCAAATTTATTTATTAATTCTTTTAAATTTGAATTATTTTTTTTAAATTTAAATCCATTATAATAATAATATTCATCTGGATTATATATTAAGTTTTTTCTTTTAAAATATGCAATATCTTCTAATTCTATAAATTCTATATCCTCATTATAAATTATATTACTTTCAATAATAATATTATTGATATGAATATAAGTTATTTTAAATTTTGAAATTGTAAAAATACAACAATTATCTTTATCATTTTCGAAAAAATCAAAATAAATATTTAATAAATTTTTTATATATGGATTAAAGTTAAAATCTAATTTATTTAATGTATTATTATTTAATAATATACTACTTATTCTAAAAGTATCTTCTTGTGTTTCACATAAATCAAATGAAGTTGTTTTTAATATTTTTTTACAATCTTTAATAAATTCATTAATTTGTTTTAAATCATAAAAATCTATTAATATAAAAATTAAAGGTTCATTTTTGTAACTAACATATGCTCTATTATATAAAAATTCACGTTCATCTTTAAAATTAATTTGTTTTAATAAATTATGATATTTTGATATACCTTGTATCTTAATTTTATTTTCATAATATATCATTCCATAACTTAATATTAATTTTTCAATATCATTTAATTTATCGGAGTTATATTCAATTGGATGTATTATAAATGTTCTAACATTATTATTTAGTTTAATATATTCAAGTAGAATAGAATCTAAATATTTTTTAGGATATAAATTTTTACTTTCTTTAACTGTTAATAATTCTGGATTTTTAATGTAACTATAAATATCTACTAATTTTGTTTTTTCATATGAAATAAATATAATATTTTTATATAGATCTATAAACCAATCGATTGTTTTATATTTAGTATATAATAACTTTGAAATAACTAAAGTTTTTTTTAATTCTTCTTTATTATTACAATATGGATTTAAATTTTCTATTTTATCAAATAAAACATCTAATTTTTTTAATGTTATAATTATATTCTGTAAATTATAATATATTGTAAATATATTACTCATTTTTATATTAATATTTTATAAGATAATGTCTAGTTCTCACAAATTATTCAAATTAAATTCTAAAAATTATAGTTGGGAAGAATTAAAAACTAATTATAAAAAACTTGCTATACAAAATCATCCAGATAAAGGTGGTGATCCAGATTTTTTTAATTATATAACAGAACAATTTAATAAGTTAGCAATAGAATTAAAAAATCGTGATAATAACCGTAATCATTTTGATTTAAAAAATAACTATGAAACATCAATTAAACAAAATACTGGTGTTAATAATTTATCCGCAGATGAAACATTTCATTCAAAATTTAATAAATCTTTTGAAGAAAATAAGTTTATAGATGAAGATGTTGAATTTGGTTATGGTGAAATGATGGTAAAATCATCAAAGGTTAGAGAAGATATAAATATTAAGAATTTATTTGGAAAAACAAAAGTTTCCAATAATAAATTTAATAAAACTTTTGAAAATAAAGTACCAACAACAAATGTAATTAAATATCAAGAACCAGAAGCATTACCTTCTTGTAAAAATATAATACATTCTGAAATAGGTGTGAAAACAACAGATTATTCTGGAACTACTTCAAATAATTCATTACAATATACAGATTTTAAATTAGCTTTTACAGAAAATAGAATACCATCTGTTGATACTAATAAAAAACAATTTAGAAATATTAAAGAATATCAACAATATAGTGATTCTAAATTAAAAGAAAGTTTAACAGAAAAAGAATTAAAATATAAAAGAAAACAAGAATTATTTGAAAAACAAAAAGAAGATGATAGAATTAAAAGATTACAAGAAAGAGATCGTAAAATGGAAGAATATTATGAAAGAGTTTCTAGATTAGGTATTGGTATGTAAATATTTTATTAATCATCAAAATCTGTATCTGAACAAGATGATAAACTATCTTCTGAAGTTAATGATAAATTTGAATTACTATCATCTGAATCACTATTATTAGCTGTATTAGTATTAGTATCAGTATCAATATTATTAATTGTATAGTTATCTGATTCTGATTCAAATTTTAATTCTAATTCTGATTTAGGAACATTATCTAAATAACTCTTTGGTTCTGATGATAAACTGCAATTTGATAAATTACCTTCATTATTATCACTTTCATTAATACAATCTATTTTTTGTTCTTTAATTAATTTACTGGAATTTTCAAATAATTTATTATTTTTTTTATTTTTATTTTTTTGTTCAAAAGAAATGAGATGTTGATATATATTATTATTTTTAAATTTATCATTTAATGTATTAAAAATAGATTTTAAATGTTTTTTATAAATATCATTTTCAATTGTTTTTATTATATCATATTGATTTCTTAAAGTTATTTTTAAACGTGTTAAATATTGATTTTTATTTTCATTTTTTTTAAAATAATATAATCTATTTAACTGGATTATAATTTTAATATATTTTATATAATCTGGATTATCAACACAACATTCTTCTATTTTACTTTCAATATCATCAAATATTTTAATAATTTTATCTTGAAGTTTTTTTGAAGGATATTTATGATATAATCTTATTAGTGGATTAATATTAGTAAAAAGACATTCATCGTCATTTATATCTAATTTTGGAATTTCTAATTCTTGAATGGGTAATCTTAATTTATCAATATAAATTGATGGTACTTCTAAATTATCTGGTTTTGGTTCTTTAATTTCTATTGATGGTACTTCTAAATTATCTGGTTTTGGTTCTTTAATTTCTATTGATGGTACTTCTAAATTATCTGGTTTTGGTTTTTTAATTTCTATTGATGGAACTTCTAAATTATCTGGTTTTGGTTCTTTAATTTCTATTGATGGTACTTCTAAATTATCTGGTTTTGGTTTTTTAATTTCTATTGATGGAACTTCTAAGTTATCTGGTTTAGATTTTTTTATTTCTATCGATGGAACTTCTAAATTATCTGGTTTAGATTTTTTTATTTCTATCGATGGAACTTCTAAGTTATCTGGTTTTGGTTCTTTAATTTCTATCGATGGAACTTCTAAGTTATTTGGTTTAGATTTTTTAATTTCTATTGATGGAACTTCTAAGTTATCTGGTTTTGGTTCTTTAATTTCTATTGATGGTACTTCTAAATTATCTGGTTTTGGTTTTTTAATTTCTATTGATGGAACTTCTAAATTATCTGGTTTCGGTTTTTTAATTTCTATTGATGGTACTTCTAAATTATCTAGTTTTGGTTCTTTAATTTCTATTGATGATACTTCTAAATTATCTGGTTTAGGTTCTTTAATTTCTATTACTGGAACTTCTAAATTATCTGGTTTAGATTTTTTTATTTCTATCGATGGAACTTCTAAATTATCTGGTTTTGTTTTTTTAATTTCTATTGATGGTACTTCTAAATTATCTGGTTTTGTTTTTTTAATTTCTATTGATGGAACTTCTAAGTTATCTGGTTTTGGTTCTTTTATTTCTATCGATGGAACTTCTAAGTTATCTGGTTTTGGTTCTTTAATTTCTATCGATGGAACTTCTAAGTTATCTGGTTTTGGTTCTTTAATTTCTATCGATGGAACTTCTAAGTTATCTGGTTTTGGTTCTTTAATTTCTATTACTGGAACTTCTAAATTATCTGGTTTAGATTTTTTTATTTCTATCGATGGAACTTCTAAATTATCTGGTTTTGGTTCTTTAATTTCTATTGATGGAACTTCTAAATTATCTGGTTTTGGTTTTTTAATTTCTATTGATGGTACTTCTAAATTATCTGGTTTTGTTTTTTTAATTTCTATTGATGGAACTTCTAAGTTATCTGGTTTTGGTTCTTTAATTTCTATCGATGGAACTTCTAAGTTATCTGGTTTTGGTTCTTTAATTTCTATCGATGGAACTTTTAAGTTATCTGGTTTTGGTTCTTTAATTTCTATCGATGGAACTTCTAAGTTATTTGGTTTAGATTTTTTAATTTCTATTGATGGAACTTCTAAGTTATCTGGTTTTGGTTTTTTAATTTCTATTGATGGTACTTCTAAATTATTTGGTTTTGGTTCTTTAATTTCTATTGATGGAACTTCTAAGTTATCTGGTTTTGGTTCTTTAATTTCTATTGATGGAACTTCTAAGTTATCTGGTTTTGGTTCTTTAATTTCTATCGATGGAACTTCTAAGTTATCTGGTTTTGGTTCTTTAATTTCTATTACTGGAACTTCTAAGTTA